>Ga0209573_1000039_pt1:95000-376355 | contig 376355 bp, 353 predicted proteins | sample TNRBio252014_DNA_FD_185870 | JGI IMG/M metagenome (GOLD analysis project Ga0209573, IMG submission 185870) | Wastewater treatment Type I Accumulibacter community from EBPR Bioreactor in Madison, WI, USA - TNR Reactor_6/25/2014_ DNA (SPAdes)... | ecosystem: Engineered > Bioreactor...
AATGAAGCTCTTCTTTTCCGCGCCGCTTGAAAAAGTCTGGGACATTTGGGTGAATGTGGAGAAAACGCCGGAATGGGTCTATGGTGTTCAGGCGAGTGAACCCGGAGAAGGAAGTTTTGAAGAGGGCTATAGCTGGAAAGAAGCCTGTCTTTTTGACAATCTTCCTGTGCCGATGGAGCACTCCGTGACGGAGTGCGAAAAGCAGCGCAAGACGGTAATTTATACGGTTCTTCCTATGGGAGGAACTCTTGAAAAAACGGTTCTTTTTACGCCGGCCGAGGGCGGTGTTCAGGTAGAGATGGAAGCTTCCTGGGAGCTGGGTATGATCGGAGCTTTCCTGAGCGCGGATAGGATTCGTGAAAAAATGGAAGAAGGTTTTAACAAGACTGCGGCAAACTGGAAAAGCCGCGCAGAAAGCTAAGCAGATTTTTGAAACAGATCCAGCCCGCCGATTTCCTCAAGCAGGTCCTTCAGAAGATCTAAAAAACCATCCTGGTTCGCAAGCAGGCGAAGGTCGGGGTTTGATAAAAAGAGCCGGTAAAAAAGAGAGACCGGATGTTTTTTCAGGGCCATCATGCGATTGTCCGGTGCCGCCGTGTTTTCAGGCAGGATGACAGCAAAGAGGTTCTGGGCCAGAGCCGGCTGGAAACGGCTTTTAAATTTAGGCGAAGCCGAAGCCTCTTCAAGTGAAAGGGCTTGAAACCTCTCAACCTTGAATTTTCCTCCCAGAAGATCCGAGGAAATATCGCCCGGATTTTCCAAAACGACGACAACCGTATTGTTTCTTTCCTCGCGTACTGTTTCCCATATTTTTTGTCCCGCAGGTTCCCGAATCAAATCATTTAAAACAGATTGGCTGGCCAAGAGGTAGAGGCGGATATTGTTGTCTCCCGTACGGGCAAGAATTCCCCGGACCCACTCGATCTGGCGAGGTCTGTCCCAGTTTTGAAAGGTTTCCCATGTAAGAGCGTCTGCGGAAGGGGGCGGTGAAGCTTTAGATGCGCCGCCCGTGAAGCTTTCCGCCACCAGAGCGATAGCCGCGGGAATGTTTTTTTCCTTTTGAAGGAAGAGAACTCCCTGGACAAAAGCGCTGTCAAAGGCAGGAGTAAAGAAACGGTTCTGGATTTCGGACAAGGTCTGTTTACCGGCGATGTCATCGGCGAGACGCATATAGTAAAGATTCTGATCGGGAGCCGCGCCCCCGAGCTCGGGAGTGATCACCAGGTAGGAAATGCCCGCATCACGCAAATGCTGGCTGAGTCCTTCGGTGTGAAAGCCGCCCGTGACGACGACCGCATTGGATTCGGAAAGAGCCGGCAGCTGTTTTAATTTCTCAAAAAAAACCGCATCTCTTTTTGAAACAAGACTGTAGAAATCCAAAGCGAGGGAAATTTCGTCTGAAAGACCGGCTTCGGCGGCTTCCCGGCGGATGTCGAATTCCTGAGTCTGAAAAGCAGCGAGAACCTTCGGGGTTGCCTCAAACGAGAGAAGACTTTTGGCAATAACGAAACGGTTCCAGCGCGCATCAAGCAGCCGCTCTTCGTCAGAAGAAAAAAGTTTGTCCTTCAGGCGAAAAACTGCGGCCTCAAGCTCGTCAAAGAAAACGCGGAAAGCGATTTTGTCTTGAAGTCGAAGAAGCTCAAGATAGGCTGAAGCCGCGGGGTATCGGGCGAGCTGCTCTTCGGGAATAAAGCCGCTTTTGAGCAGCTCTTCAAAACTGAGGCGCTTGCGTTTGAAGGTTTCCATCAGACGTTTGGATTCGGCCTCGAGCTTGGTTTTGTCGAGCGCCTTTTCCATATCGAAAGCGTCTTTGAACAAAAGCATCTGCGGCAGATCTTGAATCGTGACGTCCGCGGCGCTTAATTCGGAAAGAAGAAGAGGAAAAAAAATCTCCGGCTTTTTTCCTTCCTGAAATTTCATGAGTGCATCGTCAAATTTTTTCAGTTTCGCGTTATATAACGCGGCTTTTTCCTGAAGCAGGCGCTTCTCAAGTGTTTCTGTTTTCTCAAGAGCGGGTCCGCGTGAGGCAAGGTGCTTCAGGTATTGAGCGCGGTTTTCCTGGTAAAGGGCCTCATCTTCGATGCCAATCAGCTGAAGAGGCGACTGGCTGAAAAGGGCCGCGTAAGCAGGGCCGGTAATTTGAGCGTCTTCAAGAAGACCTCGGGCCAGCATTTGCTTTTCTCTTGAGGACGGAAGGCCCCAGCTTTCCGAAAACCCGGTTGTTGACCAACCGCCTTCCAGCCCTAAAACCTGAAGCCCATAGACCGCGTTCAAATGATCCACGATGGCGGCAATATTTTCCTGCGCTGTCACATGTGCGTGAACGTCCTGAATCTGGATGACCCAGCGAGTGCTTGTTCCCTGAAAGCGGTCCTCGATTTTTCCGAGCGTCTTCGGAATCGTCAGATTTTCTATCTGAAGTGTTTCGGTTGTTTCGGCGGATAAAAAAGTCTGAGGCAGCAGGAGAAGAGTTCCCAGAAACAGGAGGCGAAAATGGTTTAGGCGCATACCCTCATTATAACGGAGAGGAGCCTTGATTTCTATGGCGCACTTGGATTGACGGTTGACAGTTTTTTTGCTTTCGGTATAGTGGCCGCATGAGCACACAGACGCAGATACACATTCGGTTAGGCCATAGCCCCGATCCGGACGACGCCTTTATGTTTTACGCGCTTGCCGAGAACAAAATCCCGTCAGAGGGCTTTGAGGTCGAGCACGTTATTGAGGATATCGAATCTTTGAACCAAAGGGCCCTTAAGCGGGAGCTAGAGGTGACAGCTGTTTCCTGCCACGCGTATGCGCATCTGGCGGATTCCTATGTTGTCATGCGGTCGGGTTCCAGCATCGGCGATCAGTACGGTCCGATTCTTGTAGCGCCGGGGAAAAAAACGGCGGATGGCGGTCTCAAGGCCGAGGATTTCCGCGGGAAACGGATTGCGGTTCCAGGAAAACTGACCACGGCGTTTCTGGTTCTTCAGCTTTTTCAGAAAGATATTCAGCCGGTCTTCATTCCTTTTGATCAGATTTTTGACGCGGTCAAAGAGGGCAAGGCGGATTTTGGTCTTATCATTCATGAAGGCCAGATTACCTTTGAGAAACAGGGCTTCTGGAAGGCTGTGGATCTTGGTCAGTGGTGGCATGAGAAAACAGGTTTGCCTTTGCCTCTCGGCGTGGATGTGATCCGCCGCGACCTAGGCGCGGACAAAATTCAAAAGTTCGCGACGCTTTTCAAGACAAGCATTGAGTACGCTCTCGCGCACCGGCAGCCGGCTCTTAAGTTCGCGCAGAAATATGGTCGCGGAATCTCAGATGAGCTGAATGACCGCTTCGTAGGCATGTATGTCAACCACTACACGGTCGACATGGGAGAGAAGGGTACAGCGGGTTTTCAGAAACTTCTCGACTGGGGCTATGAAGCCGGGCTGCTTCCCCGCAGAATCAAGCTCGATTTCGTTTCGGGTTAAACGCCTGCCTTAAGGAATTTCAAGAAACTTCGGAGCCTTTGTCAGGTTCCGGCAGCCGGTTTTCGTAATCACAACAACATCTTCAAGACGAACCCCGCCTGCGTCTGCGTAGTAAAGCCCCGGCTCAACGGTGACAACGTGCCCGGCCTTCATGATTTCTTTGACCGCACTGACCCGCGGCATTTCATGAATATCGAGGCCCAGACCGTGTCCGGTGCCGTGAAAGAATCCCTGCATGCGGCCATTCAAAACGCCGGTTTTAAATCCCTGCGCCTCAAAGCTTTTATGAATCGCAGCGTGAGCTTCTCCGGCGTCCGCGCCTTCCTTTAACATTCTGAAAGCGATGTCCTGGCCGTTCTTCACGGCGGCATACATTTTTTTCAGCTTGGGAGACGCCTTTCCTTTTACAACCGTTCTTGTGAAGTCTGCGAAATAGCGGCTGTGAGAATCCCGTGGGAAAATATCCATGATAATAGACTGGTTCGCGTAAATCGGGCCGCTTCCCTGATCGTGCGGGTCGACCGCGTGTTTACCGCAGGCGATGATGGTATGCGAAGCGATGCAGTCATTTTCCATCAGGCTGACGTTTACGATTTTTTTAAGAAACTCGGAAGTGACGAGCGTTCCCTTGAAATAGACTTTTCCTTTTTTGATCACAGATTTTCTGAGAACGGACACCGCGGCAGCGAAAGCTGTCTCGACATGACCGATGGCGTTTTCAATGGCCCGGACCTCCTGAGGAGATTTCACCGTGCGTTCAGGAAAAAACGGATCGCCCGCGTAATCAATTTTGAAGCCTTTCGCGCGAAGCGGATCCGCGTACTCAATGGAAAAGTTCCCGGGCACGGTTACGTGTCTGACCTTTCGCGCTTTTAAAAAATCGGCGACCAGTTCTACATAAGAGGGACGGCGGCCGTTCTTGTCGCGGAAAGCCTTGGCCAGCGCGGAGGTCGAAAGGACTTCATCCGCACAGGATTGTTTGCGGGCGCGGTCGACTTCCAGATCGCTCATCAGCAGTGTTTTTTTTCCGCGGATCTGAAAGAAAATAAAAGGGTCGGGGGCAGTGAAACGGGTCGCATAATAAAGGTTCGCGTCTTGCTCGCTCGCGGCGATCATTAGAATATTGCGTTCATCAGCAGGCTTTTTCATTGCGGCTTCCTTTTGTTTGGGTATCATTGTATCGGCATATTTTTCCGGTACAAGAGAGCTTCGGAAGTTTACCACGGATTCAAAGCTTCTCCAGAGGGAGCCCTGTTTATGGCGAAGTACGTAAAAGTCGCGAAGAGAAATCAAATTCCCGAAGGCTCAGGACTGGCGGTCGAAGCCGCAGGACGTGAAATCGGGCTTTTTCTGGTGGAAGGCAAGGTTTGCGCCATTGATCCGGTATGTCCTCACGCTGGAGGCCCGCTGACCGAGGGAGGCGTGAACGGCCGCAATGTGATGTGCCCCTGGCACGGCTGGGAGTTTAGTTTGGAGACCGGTGTCTGTGATTTTAATGACGCCATCTGTTTGAAGACCTACAAAGTCAAAGAAGAAGGCGGCGATATCTTCGTCGAAGTCTGAAAATTCTGCAGATGAGCCCGGAATCCCTATAAAAAACGGTGTTTTGGGCGATCTTTGCCATTGACGCTCTGTATGAAAAAAGCTAGACTTCACGCTCCATGCCGACATCCCTTAGAGCCGTAAAAAAATTCTCTCTCGAAGAGCTTCAGGTCCGCGCTAAACAAGTCCGCCGCGACATTGTTGAAATGACGGGTCTTGCCGAGTCCGGTCATCCGGGCGGCTCTCTTTCCGCTGTGGAAATTCTGACTACTCTTTATTTCGCGGTGATGAACTATGACCCGCAGAATCCCAAACTCGCGGATCGCGACCGTCTGATCCTGAGTAAGGGGCACGCATCACCCCTTCTTTATTCTGTTCTCGCGGAAGCCGGCTTTTTTGACCGCGCTCTTCTGCCGACCTTTCGTAAACTGGGAAGCCCTTTGCAGGGACACCCTGACCGCCGCCGTCTGGCGGGCGTTGAAGCTTCCACGGGCTCTCTGGGACAGGGGCTTTCAATCGGAATCGGACACGCGCTGGCGCGTAAGCTCGATAAAAAAGATTATTACACTTATGTGGTCATGAGCGACGGCGAAATGGACGAGGGTCAAACCTGGGAAGCCGCCGCGATGGCAGCCCATCACAAGACCGATCACCTGATTCTGATTCTCGATGCCAACAAATTTCAGCTCGATGATTCCACAAAGATGATTTGCGATATGGAGCCCCTTGAGGACAAGTGGCGCTCATTCCGCTGGAATGTTCAGCGCATTGACGGGCACAACCTCAAGCAGGTTTATGACGCGATTCTTAAAGCCCAGCAGGTCAAGAATCAGCCGGCGATTATTATCGCGGACACGATCAAGGGTAAGGGCGTCAGCTTTATGGAAAACAACAACCACTTTCACGGCGTCGCGCCGACAAAAGACGAAGTGGTTAAAGCGTTGAAAGAGCTTGCCTGATGCAGAAGAAATACGGAAAAGCCACTCGTGATGCGTACGGCGAAGTCATTATTGAGATGGGGCGTGAAAATCCCAACATCGTAGTGCTTGATGCCGACCTGTCCAAATCTACAAAGACCGCGAAGTTCGGCGAAACCTTTCCTGACCGGTTCTTCAATGTGGGCATTATGGAAGCCAACCTTGTGGGCGTTGCCTCGGGGCTTGCGGCTTGCGGAAAAATTCCTTTTATTTCGAGCTTTGCCACGTTTCTGATCAGCAAAGGATACGATCAGCTCCGCATGGGCGTTTCTTACTCTGAGCTGGGCGTGAAAGTGGTCGCGTCGCATGGCGGCATCTCCATCGGTGAAGACGGTGCTTCCCAGATGTCGATTGAAGATCTCGCGCTTACCTCCACTCTTCCGGGAATGTCGGTCATGGTTCCCGCGGATGAATTTTCCGCGCGCGCGCTGATCCGCCAGAGCGCAGAGATTCCGGGAGCGGTTTACATCCGCACCGGCCGTCCCAAGGCACCGCTTATTTACGACGCGTCCTCGAAGTTTGAAATCGGCAAGGCGAACCGCCTTCGCAGCGGCAAGGATGTCTCCATTGTCGCCAACGGCCTTCTTGTTTATGAAGCGCTTGAGGCTGCGGAAGAACTTGAAAAGCTAGGTATTCAGGCTGGCGTCATTGATATGCACACCGTGAAGCCGATTGACGAACAGATGCTTCTCGAAGAAGCCCGTAAGACAGGGCACATTGTGGTCGCGGAAGAGCACCAGATCTGGGGCGGTCTTGGAAGCGCGGTGGCGCGTTTTCTTTCCCAGCATCATCCGTGCAAAATGGAATTTGTCGCAATTCAGGACACCTACGCCGAGTCCGGTCTTCCGGATGAAGTGATGGAAAAGTACGGTTTAACAGCGCCATATGTTGTCAAAGCCGCACAGCGCGTTTTGAAAAAAAGCTGATTCTTCTCACAGACGCGGGAACCTTTCCGTCGTCCTCACGCCTTCCTGATCATTCAAAATGAATTTGCTCAAACATACCCTTTTCTTTTATTTTCTTTTCAGTCTGTCTTTCAGCGCGCAGGCTTCTGAGCGTGCCTGGAAAGCAATGGCTGTGACCGCGGATGTCCAGGCGACCCGCGCGGCCGTTGAGGTTTTGAAAAAAGGCGGAAACGCCGTCGACGCGGCGATCGCCGCTCAGTGGGTGCTGAATGTTGTCGAACCGCAGTCTTCCGGAATCGGGGGCGGCGGTTTTTTTATTTATTATGAAGCCGCGGCGAAAAAAGTTTACGCTTTCGACGGCCGCGAAACAGCTCCTGCCGCCGTCCGCCCCGAAATGTTTCTGGATAAAAATGGAAAGCCCTACCGTTACTGGCCCGAACGCATCTCGGGCGGTCTGCCCGCCGGTGTTCCGGGGCTTCTTAAACTCCTGAAGACTGTGCACGCGCGTTTCGGGAGCAATAAAATTTCTTTTGATGATTTGTTTGATCCTGCGATTGAAATTGCGGAAAAAGGATTTCCTCTTTCTGAAAGAGTTGCGAGAACCATTGAGAAGGAACAGGAAAGGCTTCGGCTGTTCCGTGACTCGAAGAAGATTTTTCTCAATAAAAAAGGACAGCCGTTGAAGGCAGGAGATCTTCTGGTGCAAAAAGATCTGGCCAGAACCTTCCGCACGATTGCGGATGAAGGGATTGATGTGTTTTATGAAGGCGAGATTGCCAGGGACATCGTGAAGGCCGTCCGCAAGGCGCCGTTTCATCCGGGAAAGATGACAAGGGAAGACCTCGCCGCGTACGAAGTTGTTGAACGGGAACCCGTCCACGGCACTTACCGCGGGTATGAAATCTGGGGAATGCCGCCTCCTTCTTCGGGCGGCCCTACCGTCCAGGCAACGCTGAACATTCTAGAAAATTTTCAGTGGGAGCAGCTTAGCTCTCTGGAAAGGATTTCTGTTTTCGCTCAGGCGCAGCGGCTGGCGTTTATCCAGAGGAACCGTTATTTGGGCGATCCCTCGGCCATGACATTCCCGCTCGAAGGATTCTTATCGAAAGACAAAGCAAAAGCCTTTGCTGCTGCGATAGATCCCCGGGATGCCCGGAAAGCCCTTGGCGTGAAGGATTCTCCTGTTGCAGAAGGAACACATACTTCGCATTTGTCGGTTGCGGATGAAGCGGGTAATCTGGTTTCCTTCACGACCACGATCGAGCATCTCTTTGGTTCCGCGGTTATTGTGCCGGGAAGAGGTTTTTTTCTGAACAATGAACTGACAGATTTTGACGCGGAAATTTACGATAATGAAGGCAAAATGCTGCCGAACGCACCGGGGCCGGGAAAGCGTCCGCGCAGCAGCATGAGCCCGACGCTTGTTTTTAAAGAGGGACGCCCGCTTTTGATTACAGGATCGCCGGGAGGATCCAAAATTATTGGCACCGTTCTCAATGTGCTTGTTAATGTTCTGGATGAGAAGCTGCCGCTTCAAGAGGCGGTGGATAAGCCGCGCGTGCTAAACCGCGAAGGGGCTGTCGAGCTGGAACAGTTCCAGCTGGATGAAAACCCGGCGCTGTCCGGAGAGCTGGAAACGATGGGTTTTGAGGTGACAACACATGAAGCGGTTGGCAACACACAATCGATTTTCTTTCGTGAAGATGGATATCTCGAGGGCGCAAGTGATCCGAGGGGTATCGGAAGGGCGGCAGGATACTGATGAGTGATCCGGCAGAGGTTCTCTATGAAGGAAAGTATCTTCGTTTTATGCGCCGCGGAAACTGGGAGTACGCGGAGCGCAAGGACTGTACGGGAGTGGTTTTTATCGTTGCTTTGACGAAGGACAGAAAAATCGTTCTTTGCGAGCAGTTCAGAGTCCCCGTTGGTAAAACAATTATTGAAATTCCGGCGGGTCTTGTTGAAGACAAGACGGAGTTTGCCAACGAAACCCTCGAAATGGCCGCCCGCCGGGAACTTCACGAAGAAACGGGTTATGAGGCTGAGACCATGGAGCCTCTTTTTCAGGGGCCTGCAGCCCCCGGTTCTTCCTCAGCGATCATCCATTTCTATATTGCCGGAAACATCCGGAAAACGGGGCCCGGCGGCGGGGATGATACAGAAAATATTGTTGTGCATGAAGTGCCGCTGGAAAATGCCGATAAATGGTTACAGCAGATGGAAGAGGCTGGACGTCTTGTAGACCCCAAGGTTTTTTCCGCGCTCCATTTGCTTCAAAGCAGAGTTTTTAATCCTTACCAATCCTGAGACCAGAATCATGAAGCTTTTTTTGAATCTTTTAGTGCTTGCTGTTCTTATGGGGGGGCTTTCCTCCTGCGCGACTCCGCCGCCCCAGCCTGAGCCCAAGCCAGGTCTTTACAAAGAGTATGATGAAAAGGTTAATGAACTGCGTGACGCTGTTGACCGCGGCGAGCTGACGATCGCAGAGGCCGAGATTATGCGTCAGGAAGCGTTCGCGGAGTATATGAAGCAGGTCGAAGAAAAGCAGGTTAAGATGGAGTACCGCAATTACTGAGCGTTTCCCGCCCGCAGCTTCTCCTGAAGCTTCTTGAAAATCACGGGTCTTTTTCTTTCCAGGTAGTTGAGAAAATCCAGCTCATTTTTAAAAAGAAATTTTTCCGCGGCCTGTTCCACATAACGGACGCAGTCTTTCGGCTGATAGTCCCGGCAGATCATGGGGCGGTTCTCGTAGTAACCGCAGCGGCGATTTTCCAGTTTTTCGCACGGCGTGTTGAACTGAACGTACCAGCCGCCCTCATCATCCACATAGACCCACACATTTTTATGCAAAACATACCAGAGAATATGATCGAAATCGCGCAGGGTCCGGGGTTTGTCAATTTCCAGGGCGATGTATTCGCAGCAATTGCTGCATCCTGAACAGGGGTTGGAATCCAGGGGATCGAAAGCCCTTGTTTTTGACGGAAGCGTTGGATCCGGCATGTCTTGTTTCCCTTGGGGCGCGCCCCGTGATAAAATACGGCCTTGAACAAAGACGGATGTTTACCACAGGACGAGAATTTTCGCAACGTCCGTATGATTTAAACCGGAGGTGTTGAATGAATCAGCAGAACAGTTATTCGCCTTACGCGATCGCCCAGCAGGGCTTTATTCAGCGCGTTTATCAATGGATGGCCGCAGGCCTCGCACTCACGGGTTTTGTGGCGTTATGGGCTTCCGGAAATATGGAAGTTATGAAAGCGCTTCATAGCGGACTTTTTCTGCCGCTTATGCTTGTGGAGCTTGGTGTGGTCTGGTGGTTATCAAGTCAGGCTCTGAAGCTTTCTCCGACTGCCGCAACCATGGGTTTTCTGGTTTACTCTGGTCTTAACGGTTTAACGCTCTCCTATATTTTTCTGGCCTACACGCAAGCCTCGATCGCGTCGACCTTCTTTATCACTGCGGGGTCTTTTGCAGGAATCAGCCTTTTTGGCTGGACGACGAAATCGGATCTTACATCGCTTCGGGGCTTTCTGATGATGGGGCTCATCGGGTTTCTTATCGCGAGCGTTGTGAATATTTTCTTTCAGTCGCCGGCTTTCTACTGGATCCTGACCTACGCGGGCGTTGCGCTCTTCATCGGCCTTACAGCCTATGATACGCAGGCACTCAAGCAGATTCATCAGCGGTCTGAAGGCGCATCTGATCAGCTTGCGATTCTGGGCGCTCTGAAGCTGTACCTCGATTTCATTAATCTCTTTCTGCTGCTCTTGAGACTTTTCGGAAGACGCCGCTAAAAAAGCATCGGCTTTTCCTGCTTGGGATTCGCGAGCTGATTAACAGAAATAAGTTAAAGTCAGGACATTCGAAATGACTTCCTTTTATTATCAAGAGCCCTTTCCGATTCTGCGCGATACCACGGTTTATAAGTTTTTGACAAAGGACTATGTGCGACTTGAGAAACAAGGTTCCCGCACGGTCTTGAAGGTGGAGCCTGAAGGACTGCGGCTTTTAACTCGGGAAGCTCTGAAGGATGTATCGTTTCTGCTTCGAACGAAACACCTTCAAAAAATTGCCGCGATTCTTGAAGACCCTGAGGCTTCTGAAAATGACAGGTTTGTCGCGGTGACGCTTTTAAAGAACGCGGCAGTCGCGGCTGAAGGGCAGCTGCCCAGCTGTCAGGACACGGGAACGGCTGTTGTCTTTGCCAAAAAAGGTGAAGACGTCTGGACCGGTGTGCAGGACGAAGAGGTTATTTCCAAGGGGATCTTTGACTCCTTTCAGGAAAAAAATCTGCGTTATTCGCAGCTTGCGCCGCTCAGCATGTTCGAAGAAAAAAACACCGGAACTAATCTTCCCGCGCAGATCGAAATCTACAGCACCTCCGGTTCCGAGTACCGGTTTCTCTTTCTTGCCAAGGGCGGCGGCTCTGCCAATAAATCGTTCCTCTATCAGGAAACCAAATCCCTGCTGAATGAAAAATCGATGGAAACTTTTATCCGCGAAAAACTTTTCACTCTCGGAACCTCCGCTTGTCCGCCTTATCACGTAGCGGTTGTCATCGGGGGCACGAGCGCGGAAGCGACACTGAAAGCCGTGAAGCTTGCGTCGACGGGTTATTACGATGATCTTCCGGAAACCGGAAATGAATTTGGACAGGCGTTTCGGGATAAGGAATGGGAGGAAAAAATTTTCCGCTTTGCCCAGGAAACGGGGATCGGCGCCCAGTTTGGCGGTAAGTACCTCGCGCACGATGTCCGGGTCATCCGGCTTCCCCGCCATGCCGCGTCCTGTCCGGTCGGGCTTGGCGTCAGCTGCAGCGCGGACCGTAATATCAAGGCGAAGATTACCGCGGAAGGGATTTTTCTGGAACAGCTGGAAATTAATCCCGCGCGCTTTCTTCCGGATGAATCAAAGATGAAAATGGCCAAGCCCGTGGCGATCGATCTTGATCAGCCGATGGCGGAAATTTTGAAGCAGCTTTCGCGCCACCCCATCAAGACACGGCTCCTGCTTTCAGGGACCGTGATCGTGGCACGGGACGTCGCTCACGCGAGAATCAAAAAAATGCTCGATGAGGGGCAGCCGATGCCGGAGTATTTCAAGCGGTACCCGATTTATTACGCGGGTCCCGCGAAAACGCCGCAAGGCATGGTCACCGGAAGTTTTGGGCCGACGACTGCCGGGCGAATGGATGTTTACGTTGACGAATTCATGTCTCATGGCGGGTCGCTTATTTCTCTGGCAAAAGGCAACCGCTCAAAGCAGGTTTCGGAAGCCTGCAAAAAATACGGCGGTTTTTATCTTGGCTCTGTCGGCGGTCCGGCCGCGATTCTGGCCAAAGAAAATATTTTGTCTGTCGAAGTTGTGGATTTTGAGGATCTCGGCATGGAAGCGGTCCGCAAGATCAAGGTGAAGGATTTTCCCGCGTTTATTGTCTGTGATGATAAAGGGAATGATTTTTTCTCCAGCCTGAAAAAACAGGCAAGCTGATCTTTCGAAGCTTGACCCCGATGCTAAAATCGAAAAAAAATTAAGGGAGCGTGCATGATTCAGGTTCAATCTTTGACCATGCGTTACGGCGCTTTTGAAGCGCTTAAAGGCATTTCCTTTGATGTCCGTGAAAAGGAAATTCTCGGACTGCTCGGGCCTAACGGGGCGGGTAAGACAACCGCGATGCGCATTCTTACCACCTACCTTTATCCGACCTCCGGAACCGTTACCGTCGATGGCCTGGACATCCTTAAAAAATCAGAAGAGGTCCGCCGCCTGATCGGTTACCTTCCCGAAACGGCGCCTCTTTATCCGGATATGACCGCGGACGAGTATCTGCGCTTTGTCGGCGAAGCGCGGGGCCTTGGCGGTAAACGTTTGAAGGAAAGACTCGAATGGGTCCGGGAAGCCTGCCAGATCAAAAACGTGTGGAAACACCGTCTGTCGGAACTTTCGAAAGGCTACCGTCAGCGTGTAGGTCTCGCTCAGGCGCTGATTCATGATCCCAAGGTTCTGATTCTGGACGAACCGACCTCTGGTTTGGATCCGCTGCAGATCATCGGGATCCGCGATCTGATCCGGGATCTGTCGCGGGAAAAAACGATTATTTTTTCGACGCATATTCTCAGCGAGGTTGAAGCGATGGCGGACCGGATTGTGATTATTAACGAAGGCAGGCTTGTGGCGCAGGGCTCGCAGAAAGAGCTTGCGGAGGAAGTGCGCTCAAAAGGCGAGACGCGGCCCAATCCCACGCTGGAAGATATTTTTATCGGGTTTCTGAAGCCCGGGATGAAGAGAGAAGCCCATGTTTAATCTGCTGACCATTTTCCGCAGGGAACTCGCCGCGTACTTCAATTCCGCAGTCGCCTATATTTTTATCATCGTCTTTGTGCTGATGAACGGCGGTTTATTTATGAGCCAGTTTTTTCTCATCGGTCAGGCGGATATGCGCTCTCTTTTTCTCACACTGCCTTTTTTGCTTTGCGTGTTTCTGCCCGCCGTAACCATGCGGCTCTGGGCTGAGGAAAAGCGCGGCAACACGATGGAGCTTTTACTGACGTTTCCGATGGCGCCGCATCAGCTTGTTCTTGGCAAGTTTTTCGCCAGTCTGGTGTTTTATATCGCGGCTCTTGCGGCCACGTTTCCAGTGCCCCTGATGCTGAAAATGCTCGGGATGCCGGATATGGGCGTGATTTACGGCGGCTATGCCGGAGCGCTGCTTCTCGGAGCTTTCTTTCTCGCCGCCGGGCTTTTCATTTCCGGACTGGTTCAGGATCAGATCGTGGCTTTTATCCTCGCCATGGTCACGTGTTTTGGTTTCTATCTTTTCGGCATGGATTTTTTCAGTTTGTCGATCGACGGCTGGGTGCCGGGCCTTGGTGTGTTTCTAGCCAAGTTTGTCGGCGCTGCAGCCCACTATGAGACCTTTGCCAAAGGTGTTTTTGATTTACGCGATGTTATTTATTTTGCGGCGGGCACCGTCCTTTTTCTTCTGCTGAATGGTTTCTGGCTGGAAGGACGTATGCGCCCCCGCGCCAAAGCCATTTTCAGCGCGGCCGCGCTTCTCTCTGCGGGCATTTTTCTTTTTTCAAACTGGGCCTCTGCGGGACTGACTTTCGGACGCTTTGATTTAACCGAAGCCAAGCTCTACACCGTATCTCAGGCGACGCGCAAAATCCTGTCTGAAATGAAAGCGCCTGTGACCGCGAGGCTTTATATTTCTCCGGAAGAAAAAATGCCGGCCGGCATGAAAACGCTGGAGCAGGATGTGATCGGAAAGCTGGAAGAGTTCCGGCTCGCTTCCCAGGGCAAATTTCAGTACCGGGTTTTCCATATGGAAGCGGACAATGTTCTTGAAGGAGCGCCCGAAGGGGACGCTACGCTTGAGCAGCAGGTTCAATCCAAAGGCATTCATCCTTTTCAGGTTCAATCCATTGAATCCGATGAGATGGGTGTGCGCGTTATTTACGCCTCGCTCAGTCTTTCTTATAAGGAAAAGCCGGAAGAAATTCTTCCGAGGCTCATGCCCGAAAGCCTTTCGACTCTTGAATACATGGTGATTTCAAAAATTTACCGTATGACCCTTCCTGAAATGAAACCCATCGCGATCGTCGCGCCTTTTGAAGAAGCGGCCGTGGATCCCGGAATGGCCGCGCTTTTAATACAGCTGGGCGGCGGCAAACTCCCGGACCGATACCGCAATGACCGCTACGAGTACATTGCCGCAGCTCTGGAGTCAGAAGGTTATCAGACGGAGAGGGTTTCTTTTGACGCGGACGGATCGTCGATCCCGGAAGGTACGCGCACGCTTGTGATTCTGGAGCCGCAGAATTTCAGCGACAGACAGAAGTATGAGCTCGGCCGGTTTCTGGCCTCCGGCGGCAGCGTTTTTCTTGCCGTGCAGAATTATGAATATGATTATGACGCATCGGAAGGCGGTCTTGCGATCACGCCGCGCGACAAGAATCCGGGCGTGAATGCTCTTCTTGGTTTCTGGGGTCTGGAGGTTGATCGCGACATCCTTGTTGATGTTCAGAGTGAGACGGTCAGCATTCCGGGAGGAGCGCAGATGGGACCGTTTGCGGTGTCTGTTCCCGTAAAGGCTCCGATCCAGATTCTGGTGACGCCCGAGCAGATGAACCAAGCAGTGTCCCTCAGCTCAAGACTCCCATCGCTTTTTTATCTTTGGGGAAGCGCGCTTAAAGTGGATCAGGAAAAACTGAAAGCTTCGGGATTAACGGTCACGGAGCTTTTTCATTCCAGCCAAGGTTCCTGGACGGTGCCCTACACAGGAGCGCCTTTGGGTGAAACCAGTTTTTCCGCAGCCGGCGCAGTGCGAAAAGGGCCGCTGCCGCTTGCCGTGATGGTGCAAGGCATCTTCCCGGATCCCGGCGCGGGAAAAGCTGCGCCAGAGTGGGCAGCTGCTGAGAATGCCGCGGAGCCCTCATCGCCCGATGAAACCAAACCGCAAGCCGCAGCTGCGGTGACACCCGCGCCGGGAAAGCTTGTTCTTGTGGGCGCCGCAAGCATGTTTCAAAGACAGCTTCTTCAGGCTGGAGGGCATGGGGGTCTTTTTCTCAACACGGTGGATGTGCTGACGCTCGGCGATGAGCTCGTGGAAATCCGTTCAAAGCAGGTGATGGATACAACGCTAGGAAAACTTTCTACGGCGGAAAAACTCGGATGGCGGCTTTTTGTCACGCTGTTCATGCCGCTTGTGATTGCCGCAGCGGGCGCGTCACGCATGGCGCTGCGCTCACTCGCCAAGCAGCGCTACCTTAAAACCCTCGCAGCCTAAGAAGTGGTTTTACAAGGGATGATCCAAAGTCAAAGAAACGTCAGAGGACAGAGTCTCTTGCCTCTGTCACGCTCGCGAGAGCTTGAAGCTCTCGTCTCCGCAGGCGAAGAGTTCGAGGCGCGCGAAGCAGGCGATATGAAAAAATATCGCCGATGGAGCGCAACGAAGAAATCTGAAGTCTATGGCGTTTCGACACTTAGCAGCCCTTGTGAAGCCGCTTCTAGAATAAGGAGTTCGAAATGAAACCCCGGCATCTTATCTTTCTCTCCCTCCTTTTTCTCGCTCTCGCGGCTGCTGTTGTGGTTCAAAAAATTCAGGCGCCCCGAAATCAAGGCTTTGAGATTACACGCCCGCTGAACCTTTCGTTTGAAAAAGAAAAGGTTCAGAGCCTTCGTTTGACATTCCGCGGAGAAGCGGTTGAGATTCTTAAAAAAGATGACGCGTGGTTTATCGCGACGGAGTGGAACACCCGTGCGGGAGCAGAGCGGGTGGATTCTCTTTTAAATCAGCTGATGAATCTGCGCGGCGAACTTCGTTCGACAGATCCGGAACTGCTTAAAGATTATGGAATTCAGGACGAAGAGGCTGTCCGGGTAGAGCTTTACGGGCCTGAAAAAAGAGAGAATCTGTTAACCCTGCTTCTGGGTACGGGAGCGGCGGAATCTGAATTAACTTTTGTGCGCAAGCCCGGGTCCGCAGAGGTTTTCGCGGTGGAACGGCCGCTTCTGGGAGCTGCCGGTCTTCAGTCGGCGAAAGAGACAGGCGCCGTGCGCGAAAGCGGATTCTGGAACGACCTGAGACTTTTTAAGGAAGATACGGCAGATATTCGAGCGCTGGTTTTTAGGCGCGGAGACGCGAAACCCGGGGCGGTATTTTCGCTGGTAAAAGCCGAACAGGGTGAAGGTGAAAACAAGACGGTTTCGTGGGCGTTTGGCAAAAAGACGAATGCTTTTGAGCCCGATCCCCGCAAGATAGAAGATCTTCTTCAGCTGCTTGCCGGAGCGAGAGCCTTGAAGGCTGTGAATCCGGCCGGAGATTATGGTCTGGATAAGCCTCTGGTGGAACTGGAGCTGACGCTTCAGGATAAAAAAAAGGTCCGCTTCCGCGTTTCTTCTTCCGGCGAGGAAACCAAAAGCTACTTTATTCAAAGCTCAGAAGATTCCGCTGTTTTTGAAGTTTCTCTTTATCATGTGAAACGGCTGGATCTGACGCAGAGGCATTTCTTTCTTGAGAATCCCTTTAGCATTGAGAGTTCCCAGATTCAGCAGGTCCTTTTACAGCGAGGCAGCCAGGAACGTTTTGCGGGACAGACTGAAGACAGGAAAGAAGAGCTCGCCCGCATTGCCGGAATTCTGGAAGGACTGGATTATGAAGTCCGGCTTTTGAAAAGCGCGGCTGTCTGGACGCAGTCTGAAGCTCGCCTTGAAGCGCATGCTGCCGAGGACCAAAAATGGCAGTTTGATTTTGGTCCCCAGGATGTAAAGACAAAGGAAGTTCCGTTTCGCCTGGCCGAGGATTCCCGTGTTTTTGCTGTTTCCGAGAAAACTTTCCAGGCTCTCTTTTCAAGTCTGGCGGAAGCCAAAGCGGAAACGGTCCCTGTTCAAGAGAGCCAGCCTGAACTGGCGGCGCCCGCCCAGACCGCGGCCTGAAAAAGCAGGTAGAGGAAGCCTTTAAAGCGGAGTATAATAACCGCTGTTTTTCAATCCCTTCGGAGCTTCCATGAAACAATATCAGGATCTTCTTCGTCATATTCTTGCCAATGGCCGCGAAAAGCATGACCGCACCGGTACGGGCACGATCAGCACGTTCGGCTATCAAACCCGCTACAACCTGCGGGATGGTTTTCCTTTAGTGACGACCAAGAAAGTCCACACGAAATCCGTCATTCATGAGCTGCTCTGGTTTTTGCGCGGCGACACGAATATCCGCTACCTGAAAGAAAATGGCGTTTCGATCTGGGATGAGTGGGCGGATGCCGAAGGAAACCTGGGCCCTGTTTATGGAAAACAATGGCGTTCCTGGCAGACAGCCGATGGCCGCACGGTCGATCAGATCAGCCAGGTGCTGGAAACCATTCGGAAAAATCCGGACAGCCGCCGGCTGATGGTCAGCGCGTGGAATCCGGGCGATGTGGAAAAAATGGCGCTTCCGCCCTGTCATTGCCTTTTTCAGTTTTATGTTTCCGAAGGTGAGCTTTCCTGCCAGCTTTATCAGCGAAGCGCGGACGCTTTTCTCGGCGTTCCCTTTAATATTGCGTCTTACGCGCTTCTTGTTTTAATGATGGCGCAGGTGACGGGACTCAAGGCCGGCGAATTTGTTCATACGTTTGGAGATCTGCATATTTACCTCAATCACCTTGAGCAGGTGAAACTTCAGCTTTCGCGCGAGCCGAGGCCGCTTCCCCAAATGCGTATAAACCCGGCAGCGAAGAACCTGTTCGATTTCAAATATGAGGACTTTACCCTGGAAGGCTATGATCCGCATCCCGCGATCAAAGCCCAGGTCGCGGTATGAGCCATCCCGAAGTTTTCCATGTTGTGGCGATGGGCCGTAACCGCGCGATTGGCAAAGACAACAAACTCCCCTGGCATTTCCCGGAAGACCTGAAATATTTTAAAAAACTGACAACAGGAAGCACGGTCATCATGGGACGCAAGACCTATGAAAGCATTGGCCGCCCCTTGCCGAACCGGGAAAACTTTGTTTTAAGCCGCTCGCCCGGCTCCGCGCCCGGTGTGCATTTTTTCACAAGCTTTGAGGATGCCCTTAAAGCGCTCAAAACGCCCGAGGCTTATGTGATCGGCGGCGCGGAACTTTACCGCCAGACGCTTGATAAAGTGCATGGTATTTATATGTCGAGAATTGATGAAACATACGAAGGCGATGCTTTTTACCCCGAAATTCCCGATAACTTTGAAGAAGTCGAAATCGAACTTCTCAAAGAAGATCACCCCCGCATCGAAGCGGTTTTCTATGAAAAAAAATAAATTCTATCTGCGCCAGCTGGAAACAGGTCCGATGCAGAATTTCATTTATCTGATCGGTGACGCCGAGAAAAAGGAATGTGTCATGGTGGATCCCGCCTGGGATGTTCCGTCGGTTTTAAAAGTTGCCGAGCAGGACGGCATGAAGGTCGCCGGCGCTCTTGTGACACACGGCCATGGTGATCATTGCAACGGAATCCCTGATTTTGCGGCAGCCACGGGGGCCCGCGTGTACATGAACAAGCATGAGATCCCTTTTATGAAGGGGATTAAAAGTGATCTGACAGCTGTAGACGCGGGCGACAAGATCAAGGTGGGGGATTACACCATTACCTTTCTTCACACGCCGGGACACACTCCCGGGTCTCAGTGTTTTATGGTGGAAAATCATCTGGTCTCGGGCGACACACTTTTTATTAACGCCTGCGGCCGCTGCGACCTGCCGGGCGGGAATGCTGAGCAGATGTACGCCAGCCTTCAAACGCTTGCGAAAGTCGGAGACGATGTGATTCTTCTTCCGGGACATGACTATTCCGATGATGGTTCCACCACGTCCACGATCGGCAAAGAAAAAAAACATAATCCCTACTATCAGGTTTCTTCCCTCCAGGACTTTCTTCACGACAGGATGGGTTAAGCGATGCTGACCCGTTTTCCGCTTACGGCTTCTCAGGAAGCGGGCATGCGCCTGCTGCTTGGCACCGACGAGAACCTTTTTATTACGGGCGGACCGGGCACAGGAAAAAGCTATCTCATTTCCGAATACCTGAAATTCATGCCGGAAAAAATTCCGGTGATCGCGAGCACCGGAGCCGCGGCTATTCTTGTCGGCGGCCGGACCTTTCACAGTTTCTTTGGTCTCGGGATCATGCAGGGCGGTCTTCACTTCGTTGTAGACCGCGCGATCCGTAACGGCCGTCTGCGTAAAAGAATCAAGGACACCAAAACGCTCGTGATCGATGAGGTTTCGATGCTGTCCCGCGAGGCGGTGGATACCGCGGAATGTATTGCCCGCCAGGTGCGCGACAGCGATAAACCGTGGGGCGGTATCCGGATTATCGCAGTAGGTGATTTCGCCCAGCTGCCGCCGATCAGTAAAAACGCGGAAAAGGAATGGTGCTTTCTGGGTAACGCCTGGACGAGATCCCAGTTCAAGCGCGTTATTCTTAATGAGGTGAAAAGAACCGACGACGCGGAATTTCTGGAAATTCTCGAAGATATCCGATGGGGACGCGTGACGGAACGCGTGCATGCGTTTCTCAATGACAAGCTGGCCGGCGAAGCGGAGATCGAGAAAGATGTGCCGCATCTTTTTCCACGGCGTGCGGAAACAGACGCCTTTAACAAGGCTCGGCTTGATGAAATCAAGGAACCTGTGATCCGCCTTGAAACAGAATACGGCGGCGACGACCGTTATGTAGAACGGCTGATGCGCGATGCGCCGGTGCCAGCTTTTCTGGAACTCAAAAAGGGCGCGCTTGTCATGCTTCGCGTAAATGATCCCAAGCAGCGTTATGTGAACGGAACCGTCGGAAGAATTGAAGAAGTGGCCGACGGCATCATGACCATTGACCTGGGCCACCGTACGGTGGAGATTGAACCGTTCGCGTTTACAGTTCTCGATGATGAGGGAGAAGAAGCGGCGTACGCGCGTAATTTCCCTGTAAACCTGGCCTATGCGAGTACCATCCATAAAATCCAGGGGACTACCCTGGAGCGCCTGCACGTGAGTTTAAAACAGCTCTGGGAGCCTGGGCAGGCCTATGTCGCTTTGAGCCGCGCGCGGTCAGCAAAGGGCATTACGCTGATGGGCTGGGATGTTCATTCGATCCGCGCTGACGCGAAAGTCCGTGAGTTTTACGAAAAGGAAAACGAAGAGCCGGTCAGCGTGAGCTGACAATCCGGATGGAATTAAAGGCCGGTTTTTCGGGAGACGGTCTGGGAACCGGCGCCCCTCGCGACGCGCCCTGCTGGGGACGTACCGCGTTTCCTGAACCGTCGGTGCGCAGCGAAAGCGTGATTCTCTGCCGCTGTTTATCTACTTCAAGGACCCTTACCTTAACAACCTGACCGGTTTTCGCGACTTCATGAGGATCTTTGACGAAACGGCTCGCGAGTTCCGAGATGTGGACGAGTCCGTCGCGGTGCACGCCGATATCCACGAAGGCCCCGAAGTTTGTGACGTTCGTGATCACGCCTTCCAGAATCATTCCCGGCTTTAAATCATCTACGGTCTCAACACCTTCTTTGAAAGAGGCTGTTTTGAATTCAGGCCGTGGATCGCGGCCCGGCTTTTCAAGTTCCGCCAGAATATCGGTGACCGTCGGAAGTCCGACTTTTTCATCGACATAATCGCGCGGGTTGACGTTCTTCAAAAATTCCCGGTTCCCGATCACGGCTTTGATGTCGGTTTTAAAGCGCTGCAGTATTTTTTCCACAACCGGATAGGATTCCGGATGGACCGCGGACATATCCAGCGGGTTTTTGCCGCCGGTGATTCTAAGAAACGCGGCAGCCTGTTCAAAAGCCTTGGGTCCTACGCCCGGCACTTTCTGAAACTCTGAACGGCTTTGAAAAGACCCTTTTTCGTTCCGGTAATCCACGATGCTCTTGGCGATTCGTGATGACAGTCCTGAAATATAAGAGAGCAGCGACGCGGAAGCGGTGTTCGCATCGACTCCGACAGCGTTCACGCAGTCCTCGACGACATTGTGAAGCATCTGCCCCAGACGGGTTTGATTCACATCGTGCTGGTACTGCCCCACACCAATAGCTTTGGGATCGATTTTTACAAGTTCGGCGAGAGGATCCTGCAGACGCCGCGCGATAGAAACCGCGCCGCGAAGCGAGACATCCATGCCGGGCAGTTCAAGAGAGGCCATTTCTGACGCGGAATAAACCGACGCGCCCGCTTCAGACACCACGATTTTCTGAATTTTTAGTTCCGGGCATTCTTTCATCAGCTCAATGACAAAACGGTCGGTCTCGCGCGACGCCGTTCCGTTGCCGATCGCAATCAACTCGGCCTGGTATTTCTTGATCATCTTGATGACGACTTCCATGGCCTCTTCTTTTTCGTTCTGCGGGGGATGCGGATAAATTGTTTCAGTCGCGAGGACCTTCCCCGTTTTATCAATCACGGCAACCTTGGTGCCCGTGCGGAATCCAGGATCAAGTCCGATGGTGACGCGCGCGCCGGCGGGGGAAGCAAGCAGAAGATTTTTCAGATTTTCAGCGAAGACACGGATGGCTTCTTCCTCCGCCGCTTCACGGATTCGGATCATCAGCTCCGCCTGGAGATGCAGGAAGATTTTAAATTCCCAGCATTGTCTTACAGCTTCCAGAAGAAAGGGATCCGAGGGGCGGTTTTTGTTTTCGATGCCGAAACGTTGCGCGACGATGTCGGCATAGCGCCTCGACGCGGTTCCGGGTTCTTCGTCAAGCTGAGAGGGTTCCATAATCAAACGCAGAATGCCTTCCTGCCGGCCGCGCATTAAAGCCAGAGCGCGGTGAGAGGGAATCTTCATCAGTGCCTCGCGGTAATCAAAATAATCCGAGAACTTGATGCCTTCTTCGTTCTTCCCTTTCATGACTTTTGAGGAGAGGGACGCGGTCTGCCAGAGCTTCTCGCGGAGTTCACCGAGCAAAGCGGCATCTTCGGAAAAACGTTCCATCAAGATTTCGCGGGCGCCTTCAAGGGCGGATTTCAGATCAGGAACTCCCTTTTCAGCGTTTACATAAGCCAGACCGGCTTCCTCAGGTTTGAGCGCGGGATCCTTGATCAGCGCGTCTGCAAGCGGTTCAAGCCCCGCTTCACGGGCAGCCTGGGCCTTGGTGCGGCGCTTGGGTTTATAAGGAAGATAGAGATCCTCGAGCTGGACCTTGGTTTCCGCCGTCAGAATGGATTTTTTCAGGTCTTCCGTCAGTTTGCCCTGTTCCTGAATACTCTCAAGAATGGATTCCCGGCGCTTTTCCAGTTCGCGCAGGTACTCCAGACGGTCGGAAAGGTTGCGCAAATGATCGTCGGTGAGGCCGCCGGTCATCTCTTTACGATAACGAGCGATAAAAGGAACCGTCGAGCCTTCATCAAGAAGGAGGACGGCGGCTGCCACCTGTTTATCGGACACGGAAAGTTCACGGGCGATGGTCTGGACGATTTTAAGCATGCTGGAAACCCTTGAATTTAATCATGATAGAGGAAAGAAGACGAATGCCGGATTATAGCAGAAATCTGCCGGAATATCCCAGGGTAAATCGTGTTAAAACGGCCGCGGGACGCGATTTGCAATTCGCAGAACCGGCAAGCATACTTTGGTTAGAATCTTTTAGAAGAAAGCAGGGCTTTTAAGTGTTAAGCGCAAGACATCCCAGGAAAAGTCTGTTCTGGGCCGCCGTTTTCTGGACCGCGGCTCTGTCAATCATGGCTGTTCAGCCGCGGGCGTTCGTTCTTTTGTTTCTCAGAACCACCGAAATGTTTCCCTTTGCCCATGCTCTGGCCTACGGAACCCTTTGTTTTATGCTCTGTCTTTATTTCCGCTTTGAGCGTAAAAGCGCTTTTTCAGCCAGTGTTCTGGCGCTTACGATCACTTTTTTTCTGGGGGCGGGAACGGAAGTCGCTCAGGCTTTTTCACCTGACCGGGTTCCTGACATTGTGGATGTTCAGGACAATATGATCGGCGCACTTATTGGAACCGGTCTTTTTCTTCTGATGCTGCAGTCCGCTTTTCTGAGAAAGCCCAAGGCCGTTCAGCTGGAACTCTTTGCTCTTCCTTCGTCACAACGCTGTTAAACCCCATCTTCCAAAAAAAAAGAGCGGTTCCGCGAAGAACCGCTCTTTTTCTGTTTTCCGAAATTCCAAACTATTTTTTCTCTTTGGCCCGCTTAAGCGCGTTGACGAAAGCTTTGTTGACGCCTTCAGCGCCCTGAAGCGCCATGGCCTGATACGCGGAAGGATCCGCGACCAGCGCTTTTTTGGACTTGGAAGAAACAGGCCCCGCGTTTAATCCCGCCAGCGCGAAAGAGCCGACCAAAAGGGCGTTGGAACTTTTGCTGATGGTTTCTATGTAACCAAATTCACCCGGAATGACGAGATCCCGTTTCATCGGAGCGATGTTTCCATCGCCGCTGATCTTGGATTTGGAATGAAACAGTTTCAGGCCCGTAATTTCGGATGTGATGCGCATCAGGGGTTTGCCTTCGACCCAGGAGCTGCTTGTCAGCATGCTGCTGCCGCTGGATTTCAGAGACGCGAAATCAATCGAGATTTGAGGAATAACAACAACGGCATTCAATTCCTTGCTCAGCGTGAACATCTTTTTGGAGTTGCCCTGATTGAACGGATTTTTGTCGCCGACTGGAGCGTCAAAATGACCGAACCACAGCGGCAGCGGACGGGGTCCCATGACGATAAAGTGCCTCGCGTCGCCCCATGGAGATTTAGAATAAGGTTCCTCAGGCGAAGCGGGCGTCAAATCAAGTTCCTGGTAACTTTTGGCCTGACGCAGTTCTTCGTAGGGAACCATTTCAATCCCCGACTCCCGGAGCTTGTTGGCGAAATCGAAGTAAGCCTGATCCGCGATGTCCTGCATCTGCTGGGGGGTCACATTCTCAAGCACCATGGTTATGCTGGATTTGGAGCCGGTGTTGAAACCCGGGCCGACGCTGTCAAGAGCGCCGCCCGCGCGCGCCGAGGCGCTGTTCTGCACAACGAATACGACGCGGTAGGCCGGAACAACGACTCTTTCCGTTCGCTTGGCGAGCTTGAGATCACCGTCTTTAATCAGTTTGTCGAGAGACGTATCGACCTTATCAATCGGAATGGACGGCGTCAGGCGGGCGCAGGAGACCTGTCCAAGGACGAGAACAGGAAGCAGCAAAAGTGAGAACGTTCTGGAAAAGCAGGGAATCTTCATACATACCTCAGGTTGAATAATTTTGTGAATCCGGCATTCTAAAAAAAGTCAGGCAGAAAAGCTACACCATTCCTTCCGCAGGAGGTCCGAAAATCCTGCTGAAACCCGGTTTACTAGGACGATCTCCCAAGAGTTCATCCTGCCCCGGGGAAAAATAATGAATCTTTGGTTAAACCTTTTTTTCGACGCTTCGTCTAAAGGGGTATAAGGGCAGGATGGACCTGCTCGAGATAACCTTAGGAGGAAGTTATGTTGTCCCGCCGCAATTTAATGTTCGTTTTAAGTCTCGTCACCCTGGCCGGTCTGCAGAGTTCGGCACAGGCAGAAACAGCCGGAGCTCCGGATGCAGCTTTTGCCCAGAAAATGACCGAACGCATGAAAGAGAACCTTGGTCTTACCGACGATCAAACCTCGCAGATTCAGAGTATTTTAAAGGAGGCGAAAACAGCAAGGGCCGCTGAACGCGAGGTCTGGCTGAAAGAAAAGAAGGAAAACCGGACGGAAATTCAGGAGCAGATCAATGCCGTGCTGACCGATGAACAGCGCGCGAAGCACGAAGAGTTTATGAAAGAGCGCCAGAACCACCGCCAGGAATTCCGTGAAGAATGGAAAGAAAGACGGAGCGAGTGGAAAGAAAACCGGCAGAATAAAGACCGCAAGGGACCGGGCTTTCACCGCAAGGGCCGTGAGCTGCGTGACGAAGAATGATTTTGAAATCGATCAGGAAGAAACAGCAGGGTCTGGCTTTGAAGGCCCTGCTGACACCGCGCGGGTTGCATTTGCTCAGGCGTGTGCTAGTCTTTCGGCATGAGTGATTCCGCACCCGCGCAAGGCTGGAAGAAATGCAGTACCTGCAAAAAAGAAATCCCTTTCCGAGCCCTGTACTATACCTGCTCAGTCAGCACCTGCAAGAACTCGCGGCTGGGGATGGTGTTCTGTTCCGTGATGTGCTGGGACGGGCATCTGGGTTTTGCGCGCCACCGCAGCGGCACCGCCTATGCTGAAGAAGAGAATGCTCCTGCCGCCTGATCAGGCGTCTTCAAACAAAACAAGCTGCGAAGGATCTGAAAGCTTTCCAAACGATTTTCCGACGAATCCCAGAATCGAATCCGCGATCGGCTGAATCTGTTTTTCGATATAATGTTCCATATCCAGATCATCATGCGGAAGCTGAACAGGAATGGGCCCGCGTTTTGTGATCACATAATCCACGGTGCGGACGGGCTTGTTTAAGAGCAGCGCCGCCTTGACGTGGGGAGGAACAGATTTCACATATTCCTTCGCTGGTTTGAGCAGCCGTTTGCGGTAAACCATTTTCTCTTTCATCTTGCCGGCTTTCACGTCGCGTACAAAATCCCGAATCCAGCCGTCAACCTTTTCCCCATCAAAAAGCTTTCGGTAAAGTTCTTCCTGAAAATCCTTGGCCAGACGCGTCCAGTCGGAACGCACGAATTCCATGCCGGTAAAGTGAAGGGACTTTTTGCCCTCTTTCACGATCAGTCCCGCGTAGCGCTTTTTCGCGCCGCCTTCCTTGTTGCGCGCCATCGGCAGAAGAAATTTTCTGAAGTAGGTTTCAAATTCTATTTCCAGGAAGGACTTCACGCCGAAATCGTTTTCGATCCTTGCGCGCCAGTACTTGTTAAGCTCTTTGGCGAGAGCTTCCCCGCGCGCCTCAGGCGTGACGGAGCTGTCTTCCTCAAAGCGGACAAACAGGGAATCCGTGTCGCCGTAAAGAACCTCAAGCCCTTTGCGTTCAAGGTAGTCGCGGCTCTGCACCAGAAGCCACTGTCCGGTGGAAGTGATCGCTGTGGGAAGATCCTGATGATAAAAACGGCTGACGGGAGAGCCCATGACGCCGTAAAAACTGTTCATCAGAATTTTAATGGCTTGGGATAAATGCGGATCCCCGTTTTTTTTGGCTTGTTCCCGCTGCTTCATCAGCTCTTCAATGAAACCGGGAAGAATGTGCTCTGTTTTTGAAAAAGGATACCCCCGCGGTGTCTTAAGCGGATTGATCTCGGCGCAAAGCCTTGAGAGGGGATCAATCTTGAAGGTCTCGATAATGGTCGGATACAGACTTTTGAAATCCAGAACCAGCACGTGGTCATAAAGACCGGGACGGGGGGAAATCACATAGCCTCCCGTGCTTTGCTCCAGTTTAATCATGTCCTCCGTGTTCGGCGCGACGTAACCCTTGCGGTGCAGCCGGGGCAAATAGAAGTGGTCAAAGGCGGCAGAGGACATTCCGATCTGTTCCATTAAAAGTCCCGACAGCAGCGTGCGTTTGGCCGCCAGCTCGACAAGGCCTGTCTTTTCAAAAATCTTTGAAACAAGGACCGCGTCCTGCAGGTTGTAAACCGCGAGGCTTTCTTTATCTTCTTTAAACATACGGTTGATCTCGGCCATTTTATCTTCGCCGGGATGAATCGTTTTGCCTTCTCCCAGAAGTTCCTGTGCGACGGTCTCCAGCCGGAAATCCTCAAACTGATAAAACGCGGCGCGGAGCACCACCGGTCCGTCGAGAATCACCCGGCCGGGAATGATGGCGAGCTCGCTGCCGTTTTTTCTTTTTTTGATGACCATCGGCCGGTTTCCCCGCCCGATGAGGAAGGGCATCCAGAGGGCCCGCGAGCGCTGCTCCAGAACGTTCAGATCAAAGCCCACAACATTCCAGCCGATGACCAGATCCGGGTCCATTTCTTCGAACCACGCCAAAGCCGCCTTGATCAGATCGGCTTCTGATTCAAAATAACGGTGAAGGGCGGAGATGTCTTTTCCGGAAGGCTGACCGCGCATGAAAACCCGTTTGTCTTCCTTGCCGTTTCCGGTCAGGTGAACGGCGACGGAGTAAATGCTGCCCGCCTTGTTGTCGGTTTCAATGTCAATGGAAGCAGACGTCAGGGTCACACTTGGAAGAGGGTCGGGGACGGAGCATTTTGGATTGGTGAAGCGCAGAAGCTTTCCTTCCGTTTGAGGTTCTCCCGAGACGAGAGCCCAGCCGTGAATAAAGCGTTCCATCAGGAAGCGGTCGCAGGGATGGACATCGCTTTCAAACGTCGGAATGCGCGCGTCCCGGAAACGGTCACGCGCCGCGTAAAGTTCTTTCTGCGTGCGGAAATAAACGGCGTCTGTTTTCAGACCGCTCATCGATTTAAGTTTGACGGGGCTTCGCGAAACCGGAAAGGACAGTTCCGGCATTTTTGCGTCATGAGGAATAAAGAAGACCGGCTTCGCGTCTTCGATGATGATTTCCACAGGACCCTGATCGGGAGACTTGCCGTAAAAGCGGAGAATGTGGCGGTCCCGCACATCTTCATACTCGGAGGTCAGAATAAAAACCGGGGTGGAGAGTGTCATGGGCCGATTCTACTTTTTTCCGCGCGGCTTGTCACGGAAGGCGCGAGACCTTATAATCCCCACTTCAAAGGTACCGTTTAACGTGAGGACAGGTAACATGTTACCTGTCCCCGAAGGTAAACGGTACCTTTCCGCGGCAACTCAAACCAAAGGACGGCTTTATGGAAAGAAAAAATGTTTCGACAGGTTCCAAGTGGGAACCGATTATTGGTTATTCCCGGCTGGTGAAAGTTGGACCGCATGTTTATGTGTCCGGCACCACGGGTTCTGGCGCGGACGGCAAGGTCACGGGGGATGAATATGCCCAGACTCTTCAGGCTCTCAAAAATATTGAAGCCGCGCTTAAGGGCATCGGACTTTCAATGAAGGATGTGGTCCGCACCCGTGTTTATTGCACGAATATTTCCCAGTGGGAAAAAATCGGCAAAGCGCACGGGGAGTTCTTCACTGATATCCGTCCGGCGACGGCCATGGTGGAAGTCAGCAAGCTGATCTCTCCCGAAATGCTGATTGAAATTGAGGCCGACGCAGTCGCGGCCGGTTAATTGAACGCGGAGACCGGATGCTGATCCGGTCTCCGCTTCCTCGAACTACCCTGTAAAAAAATACAGGGTCGACAATTTTGTCCGACCACTCAGATCCTTCTTGCTGTAAAGCACCTTAAGATCTCCGGATTTTCCCTAGAGAAACCCCTCATTTCTCCTGTTTATCCGATATGGCATGGATTCTGCTCTCCAACCGCATGGAAAGGCTCTGCCTTCAGGCACGCCGCGGAGAAAAAATATGAACCTTACGGAAAAAGAATGGCTGGCAGGTTATGAGCCGGGGCATTTTTATGATGAGTTTTTTACGGCGGAAAGAGAACCGAGGCCCTGCGCCCGCATTCTGATCGAAAAGCTTCATCAGCTGTCGCGCGAAGAACTCGCGGAAAAGCAGCGGGCCGCGGAACTCTCCTTTTTAAATATGGGCATCACGTTCACCGTCGCCGGCGACGGCGGCACCGAACGGATTTTCCCTTTTGATATTATTCCGCGGATTCTCGAGGAGAAAGAATGGCGAACGCTGGAGCGCGGCCTCAAGCAGAGGATTTACGCGCTTAATCTGTTCATCGATGACATCTACCACGAACAGCGCATTCTCAAAGACAAAATCATTCCCCGCGAGATTGTGCTTTCCGGAAAATCCTATCTCAAGGAATGCGCGGGTCTGAATCCTCCTCAGGGTATCTGGGCGCATATTACCGGAACGGACCTTGTCCGCGACAAGGACGGGCGCGTATATGTGCTGGAAGACAATCTGCGCTGTCCCTCGGGCGTTTCCTATGTGATTGAAAACCGCCTTGTGATGAAGCGGACGTTCCCGGAAGTGTTTGAAAACGGCCGGGTGCTTCCTGTGGATGATTACGCCGCGAAGCTTCTGGAAATGCTGCAGTGCATTTCTCCCCGACAGGATTATGACCGGAAAATTGTGGTACTCACGCCGGGTGTTTATAACTCGGCGTATTTTGAACATTCCTTTCTCGCGCAGCAGATGGGCGTGCAGCTTGTTGAGGGCAGTGATCTGATTGTTGAGGACGGCTATGTTCACATGCGGACGACCCGCGGCTTTGAAAGGGTCGATGTGATTTACCGCCGAATCGACGACACCTTCCTTGACCCAAGAGCTTTTCGTTCCGATTCGCTGATCGGAATCCCGGGGCTGATGGACGTTTACCGCGCGGGGCGTGTCGCGCTGGCCAACGCGCCCGGCACGGGGATCGCCGATGACAAGGTGGTTTATAAATTTGTGCCGGATATGATCCGCTACTACCTGGGTGAAGACGCGATTCTGCCGAATGTGCCCACTCATCTGTGCTGTGATGACCGGGAGCGGGAGTACGTCATTAATAATATGGAGAGCCTGGTCGTCAAGTCGGCCAATGAAGCCGGCGGATACGGCATGCTGATCGGACCGGCCTCGACGGCGGCGGAAAGAGAAGAGTTCAAGAAGAAGATTCTTCAGAATCCGCGCAATTTTCTCGCGCAGCCCACGCTTTCGCTTTCGCGTGTTCCGACGATGGTGGACGGACAGTTTGAAGGACGGCACGTGGACCTTCGCCCTTACATCCTTTACGGGCGGGATATTTTTGTCGTGCCCGGAGGCTTGACGCGGGTCGCGCTGAAAAAAGGCTCGCTGGTTGTGAACTCTTCCCAGGGCGGCGGCAGCAAGGATACCTGGGTTGTAACCCGGAAAGCGTGATAACATGCTGAGCCGGGTGGCCGAATCGATTTTCTGGATGCAGCGGTACCGCGAACGGGCGGAAAATATTGCCCGCTTCATTGACGTGAATCTGAATCTCAGCCTGGACATGCCCCATGACCGGCTCACGCAGTGGTTCCCGCTGGTGCAGACCTCCGGAGACAAAGAGCTTTTTGATTCGCGGTACAGCGAAGCGGATGAAAAAAATGTCATTGAGTTTTTGACGTTTGACACAGAAAATCCGAACTCGATTCTGAGCTGTCTCATGAAAGCGCGTGAGGGCGCGCGAACGGTCCGGGAAATTATTACTTCCGAAATGTGGCAGGAAATCAATATGGCCTATCTATTCGTGCGCCGGGCCGCGGGGGACCGCCGGCTGATGCGCTCGAATTATGAGTTTTACAGCCGTATCCGCCGCCAGTGTCAGCTTTTCAACGGGATCGCGGACAGTTCGATGTCGCGCAATGAAGCTTGGCATTTCGGCAAGCTGGGCTCGCTGATTGAGAGAGCTGACAAAACTTCGCGGATTCTGGATGTGAAGTACTTCATGCTGCTCCCGTCGGCGGAGTATGTCGGGACGCCCTTTGACAACATTCAGTGGTGCGCGCTTCTGAAGTCAGCCAGCGCTCTGGAAATGTACCGCAAGATCTGGCATCAGGTTTATCACGCGCATGTCGTGGACTTTCTTGTGCTGAATCCGGACTTTCCTCGCGCGATCCTGTGCTGTATCTCGGAAGCGGAAGAATCCCTGCACGCGATTTCAGGGACGCCCAGGGACAAATTCAGTAACGCGCCCGAAAGGATCATGGCGCGGCTGCGGGTGGAGCTCGCGAGCCAGCACGCGGCGGATATTATCCGTACGGGACTGCATGAATTTTTAAACGATCTGCAGATGAAGCTGGCGGATGTGAACAGCAGCATTTCCAACACTTTTTTCGCCCGCTACCCGGTCCGATTCAAACAACCCGTGTGAAGAAGGAGAAGTTATGACGTTCTGTCTTGGTATGAAAGTTCACGATGGTCTGATCGGGATCGCGGACACCCGCGTGACTTCGGGCAGCGAAAGAATCACGGCCCGCAAGGTCAGTATTCATCAGCACGGCAATCACTCCATGTTTTTGATGACTTCCGGTCTCCGCTCTGTCCGCGACAAGGCTCTGACTTATTTTGAGAATGTGACCGGCGAAACGGAAGTGTTTAACCGTTTATACAAAGCAGTGAATGCTTTTGCCGAGCAGGTTCGACAGGTTGCCCGGGAAGACAAAGAAGCGCTTGTGGAAAGCGGTCTGCCTTTTAATTTGCACGCGCTTGTGGGCGGGCAGCTGGAGGATGATAAGGAACATAAGCTTTATATGATTTACCCGCAGGGCAACTGGGTGGAGGTCAGCGACGCGACGCCTTACTACATCATCGGCGAATCCGGTTATGGCAAGCCAATTCTGGACCGGACGCTTCAGGTTGAGTCCGACATGGCCTTTGCTCTCAAAGTCGGTTTTTTAGCTTTTAACGCGACGATTACGTGCGCGGTGGATGTGGATTACCCCATTGATGTGGTCGCCTACAGACGTGATACCTATGAGATTCTCCTGCATCGGTATGAGAAGCAGGACCTTGCCGAGGTCTCGCGTCTTTGGCAGGAGCTGCTGCGCGAAGCGGTTCCCAAACTTCAGACGGAATGGATGGAAAAAATTCTGGCCAAGCTTCCGGCTCCTTCGAGGAATTTACAGGCACATGATCTATAAAATTCAGCACAGCCTCACGTATGAGTTTTCCGCGCCGGTTTATTTAGAGCCGCATATTCTCTACCTGAAACCGAGAACGGATAACTCACAAAAGCTGCTCGCGTTTGATTTGAACGTGGAGCCTCAGCCGATCTTCACCGCGAGCAATACGGACGTGATTGGAAACCCTGAAATGAGAGTGTGGTTTCAGGGACTATCCCATTTTCTTAACGTGCAGGCCGTTTCGATGGTTGAAACCGAACGCACAAACCCCTTTGATTTTCTGCTGGATTCGGGATGCGCCTCACTTCCGGTACGCTACACGCCTTCGGGCGCGGGCGTGCTGCAGGCCTTTCGGCGCAAGCGTCATTACCCGCCGGATATTCGAGTGTTTTCTTCGGGACTTGCGCATGAGGCAGGCGGTGATACGATGGGTTTTCTGATGAATCTTGTTCAGACCATCAGCCGCACTTTCCGGAAAATCAGAAGGGAAGAGGGGTTTGCCTGGCCTGCCGTGAAAACACTCGCGGCGCGCACAGGATCCTGCCGGGATCTCTCCATTTTATTTATGGCCTGCTGTTCGGAACAGGGGCTGGCCTCGCGTTTTGTCAGCGGTTATTTTGACGGCGAGGGCGCGCAGAATTTCCGTAAGGAGCTTCACAGCTGGGTGGAAGTTTACCTTGAAGGCGGCGGCTGGCGGGGCTTTGACCCCATGAATGGAATCGCGGTTTTCGACCGGCATGTGGCGCTCATGTCAGCGCCTTCGGCGCGGCGCACAGCTCCAGTGATCGGAAAGTTCAGAGGCGGAAATGTGACCACCGAACTGCGCTGCTCTGTAACCATGACCGCGCAGACGGCCGAGTCTGTTTTTTTTCAGCAACAGCAGCAGCAGCAGTGATCTTTTCGCTGGGCCGTGCTTGACCTGCCCCCCTCCTGTCGAAGTACAATCCCCGCCATGCGAAGCCGACTCCTTTTACTTATAGCCCTTGGCCTTTACTTTTCTCCCGTCGTTCAGGCCGCAGAAACCCCTCCTTTTCCCGCGGTTCAGGTTCCAGCGAAGAAGCTATTCGCGGGGGAAAAGCTGACCTACGCCCTTTCCTACCTGGGGATGCGGGTCGGCACCGCCGAGGCCGAAATCGCCGAAAAGGCCGAATTCGCGGGGCGTCCCGCGTACCGGATCGAAGTGCGCGTCCGCTCGCATCCCGTCATTGATATTGTTTATAAAGTGCGTGATGAGCATACCGCGTGGATTGACGCTGAAAAGTTCATTCCGCTGAGGTATGAAAAAAAAATACGCGAAGGACGCAAGCGCGTGTCCGAAATCCAGGTGTTCGATTATGAAGCCGGAAAAGTGCGTCAGCTTTCACAGGGCGGAGAAGTTTTAAAAGAGACGCCGATCACAGAAGGTGTTCAGGATCAGCTTTCCTGCGGGTATTATTTTCGAACTCTGGAAGTGAATCCCGAAAGTTCCGTATTTATTCCCGTCTACGCGGAAGGAAAAATCTGGAAACTTGAAGTGATCCTGGAGAAACCCGCGCTTATGAAAATCGACGGAGTCGGAATCTTTCAGGCTCTGGAGGCTCTTCCGAATATCGAATTCGAAGGGATCTTCGTCAAGAAAGGAAAGATTCGCGGCTGGTTGAGCCTGGATGAAAGACGCATTCCGCTGAAAATGGAAACCGCTGTTCCGGTGCTGGGCAAAGTAAAAGCGGAGCTGGAGCGTTACGAAGCAGGGAAGGCTTAACGCCGCAGCGGGTTATAACCGAGATTCGGGGAAAGCCATTTTTCCATAAAGGCGAGATCAACGCCCTTGCGGCTGGCATAATCCGTAACCTGATCTTCCTGAATGAGGTCCAGCGCGAAATAGCGCGACTCAGGATTCGCGAAATAAAGACCGCACACGGATGACGCCGGCGTCATCGCGCAGCTTTCAGTCAAAGAAATGCCGGTGTTTTCCTCTGCGTTCAGCAGCTTGAAGAGCGGCGGTTTCTCGGTGTGGTCCGGACACGCTGGATAGCCGGGCGCCGGCCGGATGCCTCTGTAAGTCCCCCTGATAATTTCCTCGTTTGAAAGATTTTCCTCCGGAGCGTAGCCCCAGAACTTTTTTCTCACCAGAAGATGCAGATGTTCCGCGAATGCTTCCGCGAGACGGTCGGCCAGCGCCTTGACCATGATGCTCTTGAAATCATCATGCTCTTTTTCGTATTTCGCCGCGAGGGCCTCGGCGCCAAGGCCGCCTGTCACCGCGAAAGCGCCGATGTAATCCGCGAGGCCGGAATCTTTGGGCGCGATAAAATCGGCTTGGGCCAGACACGGCTTTCTTCCGGGCAGATCGACCTGCTGGCGAAGCGAATGCATGACGGTCAGTACTTTTGAGCGGGAATCATCGGTGTAAAGCTCAATGTCATCGCCAACGCGGCTGGCAGGGAAGAAACCGATCACACCGTGCGCCTGCAGGAGTTTCTTTTCAATGATTTCATCCAGCATCTGATTGGCTTCGCGAAAGAGTTTTGATGCTTCTTCGCCGTAACGCTCATGATTCAGAATGTCCGGGTACTTACCCTTCAGCTCCCAGGCCATGAAGAAGGGCGACCAGTCGATGGTCTTGCGGATTTCGTTCAAATCGAAGTCGCGCAGCGCTTTGACGCCGAGAAACGACGGTTTCACGATCGCTGCTTTTGACCAGTCCGGCTTGAATGCGCGCTCGCGAGCCTGTTCCAGCGTCAGGTATTTGCGCGAGGCGGCCTTGCCTGCGTGCTCGGCGCGCAGGCGTTCATAGTCTTCACGGGTCTTGGTCATGAAGACTTCCTTTTGAACCGCGTCCATCAGGCTGCGGCAGACGCCGACACTGCGGGAAGCGTCTTTGACATAGACCGCGGGATGCCGGTAAGCCGGCGCGATTTTGACGGCGGTGTGATTCACGGAAGTGGTCGCGCCGCCGATCAGAAGCGGAATAGTGAAACCCTGCCGGTCCATCTCTTCGGCCACATGCGCCATCTCATGAAGAGAAGGTGTAATGAGGCCGCTTAAGCCGATCATATCGACATTCTTTTCCCGGGCGGTTTTCAAAATCAGTTCGCAGGGCACCATGACGCCCAGATCAATAATTTCGAAGTTGTTGCAGCCAAGCACGACGCCGACGATGTTTTTCCCGATGTCATGCACGTCGCCTTTCACCGTGGCCATGAGAATGCGCCCCGCGGTGCGGCTGTCGCCAGCGGCCTTTTCTTTTTCAATAAAAGGAGTCAGGTACGCGACGGCCTTTTTCATGACGCGCGCACTTTTGACGACTTGCGGCAGAAACATTTTTCCCGCCCCGAACAGGTCTCCGACGATGTTCATGCCGTCCATGAGCGGGCCTTCAATGACATCCAGCGGCCGCGTGGTCAGCTTGCGGGCTTCTTCCACGTCTTCATCGATAAAGTCCACGATGCCCTTGATCATGGCATGCGCGAGCCTTTTTTCAACGGGCTCTTTGCGCCACGCGAGGTCCTCGACAATTTTCTTGCCGCCGGATTTATAGCTCTCAGCAAACGTGACGAGTTTTTCCGTGGCGTCCGGGCGGCGGTTCAGAATGACATCTTCGATAAGGACCAGAAGGTCTTTGGGAATTTCATCATAGACCGCGATCATGCCCGCGTTGACGATACCCATATCCAAACCCGCCTTGATCGCGTGATAAAGGAAGGCGGAATGCATGGCTTCGCGAACGGGATCATTGCCGCGGAAAGAAAACGAGACATTGCTGACGCCTCCGCTGATTTTGCAGTGCGGAAGCGAAGCCTTGATGGCCTTACAGGCCTGAATGAAATCCACGGCGTAGTTGTTGTGTTCCTCAATGCCGGTCGCGATCGCGAAAATATTCGGATCGAAAATAATATCTTCCGGAGGAAAGCCCACTTCTTCGGTCAGAATTCTGTAGGCGCGCGTGCAGATCTCGATTTTCCGCGCCTCGGTATCGGCCTGTCCTTTTTCATCAAAGGCCATGACGACCGCGGCCGCGCCGTAGCGGCGCACTTTGACGGCCTGTTCTTTAAAGGCGGCCTCGCCTTCCTTCATGCTGATGGAGTTGACGATCGATTTACCCTGCACGCATTTAAGCCCCGCTTCAATGACTGTCCACTTGGAAGAGTCGATCATAATCGGAACTCTTGAAATGTCCGGCTCCGCGGCGACAAGGTTCAGGAAACGGGTCATCGCCTGCTCGGAATCGAGCATAGCCTCGTCCATGTTGATATCAATCACCTGCGCGCCGGCCTCGACCTGCTGGCGTGCAATGGAAAGAGCTTCGTCGAAATTGCCGGAGAGAATGAGTTTTGCGAACTTCTTGGAACCGGTGACGTTGGTGCGTTCACCGATATTGACGAAGTTCGTGTCCTCGCGGATCACGAGCGGCTCCAGTCCGCTGAACATGGTGCGCACCGGAATTTCTTTCAGCGCGCGGGGCTTCAAATCTTTGACGGCCTCGGCGATCGCGCGGATATGATCCGGCGTCGTGCCGCAGCAGCCGCCCAAAACGTTCACAAGGCCGCTTGCGGCGAATTCGCGCACGAGCGCCGTCATCATTTCGGGTGTCTGGTCGTATTCCCCAAACGCGTTGGGAAGTCCCGCGTTGGGATAGGCACAGACATAAGAAGGGCAGAGGTCGGAGAGTTCCGCGATATGAGGGCGCATTTCCTCTGCGCCCAGCGCGCAGTTAAAGCCGATGGTCAGCGGGCGGGCATGCTTCATCGAAATCCAGAAAGCCTCAGCCGTCTGGCCCGAAAGCGTGCGGCCGCTCTGGTCGGTGATGGTCCCCGAGATCATGACCGGAATTTTCAGGTTGTGTTCCGCCGAATAAGCATCGATCGCGTAAATCGCGGCTTTCGCGTTCAGAGTATCAAAAATGGTTTCGACGAGAAACAGGTCCACACCGCCGTCGACAAGGCCTCTCACCTGCTCGGTATAGGCGGCCACAAGCTGGTCAAAAGTCACAGCCCGGTAGCCGGGATCTTTCACATCCGGGGAAAGAGACGTCGTCCTTGTGGTGGGTCCGAGAGCGCCTGCCACAAAGCGGGGCTTTTCCGGATTCTGCGCTGTGAAGTCAGCCGCGGCTTTTTTCGCGATCCTCGCGGCAGCAAGGTTCAGCTCGTAAACCTTGTCTTCCATATGGTAGTCGGCCATGCTGACCGCATTGGAATTAAAGGTGTTGGTTTCAATAATGTCCGCGCCCGCGGCCAGGTATTCCCGGTGAATTTCCTCGATGATCTGGGGCTGGGTAAGGGAAAGAAGGTCATTGTTGCCCTTGAGATCCCCCTTATGGTGCTGGCAGACGTGTCCCCGGTAAGCGGCCTCATCAAGTCCGTAGCGCTGAATCATAGTGCCCATGGCGCCGTCGAGAATCAGAATTCTCTCTTTCAGCAGGGCATGAATAGGATGTTCTGGAAAAGGCAGTTTCATGGGAGGTTCAAAATAGTCTAAAGACGCCGGGTTGTCAACGGAACCCGCGCGAACGAGGCTCCAGGGGAAAGACGCCCCAAAATAGAAAAGTTACCGCTGGGCCCGCGTGTTCTGTAAAATTCTCTCCTAGAGAACCTCCCCCCAAGGAGAAATTATGAAAAAAGCGGTTGTGATTTTTTTAACCACCGCCCTTTCGGGGTGCGCATTGCTTTCCAGCGGTATCTACTCAGTGAGCTTTCCCAAAGCTGAAGTCAGAGGCATTGCTGCCGGCCACTACGGCAAAGTCACGGTGGATCAAAAACCCGGCCCTTTGTCCGAGGTCAGGATCCGGCTGGGTTTGCGTAACGCGGGTTCCGGCCTTCTTAAAACGGATAAAAACGCGGACAGCCTCCTTCTGCGCTCCAAAACCGGGACGGAATTTCCGGTTGATCTTAAAAGTCTCCCCGAGGATCCCTATAACAGTCTGTCGGTTCCGCCGGGCGGGTACATTGCCTACGATTTAAAAGTTTCAAACAAACCGCTGATTGCGATGATTTTGAATAATGAGATGAAGGAAATGGAGTGGCGGATCGGGCAGGAGGGAACGGTGGTGATGAAGGCCTATTACCCTGATCAGTACGCCGTGGTCTAAATACTACCAGTCAGTGGTTTTGTAGTCCTTGAAGAAGTTGCCCCAGGCGTGGATACCGGTCGAAAAGCCGAGCAGGAAAGGATCGCAGACGCGGGCGGCGCCGTCGACGATATCGAGGGGCGGCTGAAAATCATGTTCCTCGTATTTGCGAGCGGAAATCGCCGCGGGATCTTCGTCGGTCACCCACCCTGTATCCACAGCGTTCATATAAATACCGTCCGCCGCATAGTCGCGCGCTGAGGTGGCGGTCATCATATTAAGCGCGGCCTTGGCCATGTTGGTGTGAGGGTGTTTATCGGTCTTGGTGTAGCGCGTGAATTTTCCCTCCATCGCGGAAACGTTCACGATGTGGCGGTGCGGGCAGGGGCTTTTGAGAAGCAGCGGTTTTAATTTGGAGCAGAGAATAAAAGGCGCGACCGCGTTGATCAAGTGCACTTCCAGCATTTCAGGAGTCGCGACTTCCGCGAGCTTCAGGCGCCACGTGTTCTTTTCCCTGAGGTCGACCTGCTGAAGATCGGCATCCAGCTTGCCTTCCGGAAAAATCTGCAGGCCCGCCTCCGTGTCGCTGTCGTAAGCATAAGGGATCATCGCGAGCTTCGCGGGGGCTTCAAGACCAATGGCCGGGTGATGCTCGGGCCAGGTGGTCAGCATTTCGTTGGCAAGAAGCGCGCGCGCTCCGCGGCGTGACCCTCCGCCCAGTTCCTGGCGGCACTCCTCATAATTTTTCAAAAGCGGACGGCACACATCCGGGATGTCCTGAAAGCGCGTGGCTTCTCCGGCCTGCATGTGCGCGAAGAAACCCGGTGGACGGCGGACCGTCTGGGCCGCGTTGTTGACGAGGATATCCAGGTGTGTTTCCTTGTTGACGAGATAACGGGCGAGAATCTCAACGCTCGGCGCGTGCCGAAGATCGAGGCCGTAAATTTCCACACGGTCTTTCCACTTCGCGAAATCTTCTTCGCGGGCGTAACGTTCCGCAGCGTTCACGGGAAAACGTGTGGTGACAATAACGCGAGCGCCCGCGCGCAGCATGATCAGCGAAGACTGATAACCGATTTTGACGCGCCCGCCTGTGATTAGCGCGGTTTTCCCCTCGAGCGGCGCTGTCTGAAAACGTTTCGCGTAGTTGAAATCACCGCAGTCCTGGCACATGGAATCATAGAAGAAATGGACGTCCTGGAATTCCGCTTTGCAGACGTAGCAGTTATGAGGATTTTCAAGACGTTCCTTTTTCTGGGACTGCGCCTCCAGAAGCGCGACGGGTTTCGGCGCGGAGTAAACAGGCGCGAAGCGGGCCATGCGGATCTTGGTTTTATTGCGCGCAACCTGGTCCTGCTTTCTCTTTGCAAGACGGGCGCGGACGCGGCGGGCTTTGACGCGTTTGCGGCTTTCTTTGCGGTCAGGCCGTGAAATGCGTCCAGAGGCTTTCAGCAGCGCGATGCGGTCATCCTCGGAGAGGTTGTCGAAAAGTTCGGCATCCGTGGAAAGACGGCTGAGAAGACGGACACAGACCTCCAGCTCTCTGGCATCCAGAGGAGCCTCAGGCGCGGACGGTGGCGGAGGTGCGTTTTTTTCAGGTTCTTTTTTCATGATCAGGACAATTGTGCTAGAGTTTGGGAATCCAAAGGGGCCTATTATTCAGGCAAAAGGTCCGCAACACAAGCCCGGAGTTTTGATGACAAATGGAAAATTGACCCCACGTAAACTTTTTGCCCGTATTTTTCTGGCCGTTATGGAGCTGGACGACCTTCTTGGCTGGCTGCCGGCCTACCTGATTGAGAGGATTTTGCAGGCGGTGCGCCCGGCGGAAACGCGCGAAGAAATGTACCGGCGCCGGTTTTGTCTTCAGGCGGCCGTATCTTCGCAGCTTTTCATGCTTTCGCTTTATCTGTTTTTTGAACTGCGCGGCATTGATGTCCGCTTTTTACCTTTCGGGCTTTTCTTCTACTTCTTCGCGGTTTATTTCTTTCAATACCGCCAGGGCGATTCCCGTCTGGCGCTCGCCTGTGGTGAAGAGGAAAAGACGAGACGCCGTTTTGCCGGAGATCTTAAAATTACAAAATTAATGCTGGCCACCTGGGCCATGTTTTTTCTTTCCATTCAGTTCCTCTTGCCGCATTAAGCGGACTGGAAAGAGGTTGAGTTCGATGAGAATGAAAATCCTCCTTATGGCTTCGGCGCTGATTCAAGCTGCTTGTTTAAACAGCGCGGCCATGGCTTCAAACGCGCTTCCGGAAGATTACATCCGTTATCCCGTGATGGTTGCCTTTGAAGACGGCAGAAGCGGAAGCGGTTTTTATATTACGGACGAGCAGGGTTCGGCTTTTTTTGTGACGGCCCGGCATCTTTTTTTCTTCGACCCGGAAAAAGAAGGGAAGACGGGTGTTAAAGGCCGTCTGGCTCTGCTGGCCTCTTATCCGCGCGAAAAAAACGCGCGTTTTCCGATTCGTCTTCAGCTTGAACTTCCTCTTCTCCAGGAGCGCGGATATCTGCGCGCGCATGCTGAACGTGATGTGATGGTCATCAAGGTTGGAAATATCGCGGAAACACCGCGCGGGAAAACGCTTCTTTTTTCTCCCGGAATCAGTCTTGTCGCCAAGCCGGGAGAAGAGCCGGGCAATGTCAGCCTGGTCGGCGCGCAAAGAGACGTTATTAAGTTGTACGACGAGACCGCGATTGGAAATGAAATCTTCATTTTTGGATATCCCACGTCCCTTGGCATTGAAACCTACCCGCAGATTGATTACACCAAACCGCTTTTGAGAAAGGGAATTATCGCGGGGGTTAATGAAGAGAAAAAATCGCTGATCCTGGATTGCCCGGTCATTTACGGAAACAGCGGGGGTCCGGTTGTGGAGTCCGAGCGTATAGGTCTTACGGAAGTCCGCTATTCGGTCGTCGGCATGGTTTCAGAATTCATCCCGTTCGATGAGAAGTGGTATGGGATTAATCAGCCTTTTAATTACCGCCAGATTGAAAATTCCGGCTATTCCGTGGCGATTCCCATGGATGTCATTCTGGAGCTGATTCAGGAAACGGACCAGGATATCGCACGCCGGGCCGCTCTCGAAGAGGCTGCGTCAACCCCGCCCTAAGCCCCCTAAAAATAATAGGTGTTTTGTAGGTGTTCATTGAGCGTTGCCGTTCGGCCGCGGGTAAACGATACTCGCTTTATGGCAAGTGAATCTGTTCCTTCTCACGAGAAAGAAAGCCGGGACCTTCTCAGGCGATGTGAAAGTGCGGGCCTTGGTTTTTTTGTGAAGGCCGCGCGGGCGGCGGGTTTGGAAACGCTGCTTTCCGAAGGCGGTCCTTTTACGCTGCTCGTGCCCGCGGATGAAGCTTTTTTTGCTCTTCCCCGAGGCGTCATGAAGCAGCTCCTCCATGTTCCGGAGTATTTGAATAATGTTTTAAGGAACCACGTCATACCCGCAAAGCTTACATCGGAAGAGCTCTGCGGCCTTCAGCAGGTGCGAAGTATTACAGGAAGACTGATTCCGGTGAACAGTTATCGGGGTATTCTGAGGCTTGAAGGTGCGCTTTTGAGGGATACAAACATTGCGGCCTCCAATGGTATTGTGCACGTGCTTGACGCCGTGCTTATGATAAGGGCAGACTTTACGAAGAACGATCAAGAGGAGGATTTATGAAAAAGTTTTATGTTTTCGCAGTGATTGCGCTTGTTTTCGCGGCGGGTGTTTCAGCAACAGCCCATGCCTGCGGCGGGGATAAATCCCACGCTGAAGGCGGCGAAGGCGGCGAGTCAGCCGGTAAGTAGCGGCAAGAGTTTTAGCGGAGCGGCCCCTGGATGGTTCGGGGGAGCTGCTCAGGGAAAGGGAAATTTGTGTCATAACAAAAATCCTGCCGCTCCGCGTACTTGCCGCTGCCCTTTAAGTCTTTTCCCGCAGTAAAGCACCCCGCTTCTCAATTTTATTTTCATCTGTCTTTAAATGCATGATTCAGAATGGAGAGGCTTATGGTCTATCTTGTTGCAGGTGCTTATGGCGGTATTGGACACGCGCTTTGTAAAAAGCTGAGGGCCGAAGGGCATTGTGTGATCGCGGCCGGAAAAAATCACGAGAAGCTCTCAAAGCTCAAACAGGACCTCGGCGTTGAAATCCTGGCCGCGGATTTCACAAGCCCTCAGGAAACCGAAGAGTGCGTCGGCCGGGCTTTCAAGCTTCATGAACGGCTGGATGGTTCCGTGAACCTCTGCGGTTCGCTGCTTTTGAAACCCGCACACCTGACTCTCGACGCGGAGTGGGAAGACACGCTTCGAACCCATCTGTTTACCTCGTTCTATCTTCTACGGGAGTCGGTGAAAGTCATGATGAAAACCGGCGGATCCATCGTTCTTGTTTCATCCGCTGCCGCCCGGACCGGAATTGCAAACCACGAAGCGGTGGCTGCCGCCAAAGCGGGTGTTGAAGGGCTCGCACTTTCCGCTGCCGCGACTTACGCTTACCGGAACATCCGCGTCAATGTGGCTGCTCCAGGCATGATCGAAACGCCGCTGACAGCAAAAATTCTTTCCAGCGAATCCGCGCGCAAGGTGTCAGCAGCCATGCATCCTATGGGACGCATCGGGACGCCTGAAGATGCCGCTGCGGCGGTCGCCTGGCTTCTTGGTTCCGAGAGCCGCTGGGTCACCGGCCAGGTTCTTGGCGTAGACGGCGGCCTTGCCTCTCTGCGTTCTCGCCAGACAGCCGCTTCCTGAAAAGATTCTATTCCTCACTTCGTTTGACTTCCTTCGAGGCCCCTTCTAGAATCGCCGGACAGATTCGATGATGCTGAGGACTTGATGAAAAAGAATCCCGAAAAAAATCCGCCGTGTGAAAACAATCCCCGGCTTCTGTCCCGCGCTCTGGATGCTTCCAGCTGTTCAGTGGTTATCGCGGACGCTGGGCGCAAAGAGCAGCCTCTTATTTATGTGAATCCCGCCTTCAGCGTTATTACGGGGTACTCAAAAGCGGAAGCCCTCGGGCGGAACTGCCGTTTTCTTCAGGGACAGGATACAAAGCAGGAAGGCCTGGAGGTGCTGCGCAGGGCTTTGAAAAAGAAAGAAAGCTGCGAAGTGGTTCTTCGCAATTACCGCAAAGACGGCGTGCTTTTCTGGAACGAGCTTCGCCTTGCGCCGGTAACGGACGCTGAAGGGAAGCTGACCCACTACATCGGCATCCAGACGGATATTACCGGCCGCGTGAAAGCCCAGGAAGAACTTGAGGGCTACCGGCGTGAACTTGAAGCCAAGGTTTCGGAAAGAACGCGCCAGCTTGAGGAAAAGAATCTCGCGCTTCGGGAAATTCTCGGTCAGATTGAAGCCGAAAAAAGACAAATTAAAGAGCGTGTTGCCGTAAATGTGGACCGGCTGATTCTGCCGATGCTTAAAAAGATCGGCTCCGGAGGAAGTGAAGAAACCAGGCGCGCGCTTTCCGCGGTGGAAAAGAACCTTGAAAACATGACATCCTCGTTCGGAAGCCGCTTGACACGAAAACTGTTCGCTCTTACGCCGCGCGAGATTGAAATCTGCAATCTGATTCTGGCCGGTCTCTCGACAAAAGACATCGCGGGATTTTTTCACGTTTCGCCGGACACCGTTGAAAATCAGCGCAACGCGATCCGCAAGAAGCTGAATATTTCAGGCAAGGAAGTGAACCTGACGGCTTATCTGCAGAGCCTGGCCGAACAGGAGAGCTGATTTTCTATCAGTCCGGTCCGGACTTTTTATCAGCACGCCGCTTTCAATAAAAGATTCGTAAAGGAGATCGGGATGCCTCGTCTTGTTGCGCAGCCTTCACGTATTACTGCTGCTGGCGATCCGCCGAAAGTGATTATGGAATACATCGGCCGCGTTAACTCCTCCACGTCAGAGCTTAGTCTCGCGCACATGAAGAGTCCGCAGGGTTGGGTGGAGCCCGGCCAGACTCCGGAATTTGAGGAGTACACGCTTGTTTTAAAAGGACTTCTCCGCGTGACGACAAAGCAGGGCGTGCTGGATGTCCGTGAGGGACAAGCCGTCATTGTTTCAAAAGGGGAATGGGTTCAGTACAGCTCGCCTGAGCCTGAAGGCGCGGATTACATCGCCGTATGCCTGCCTGCGTTTTCACCGGACACCGTTCACCGGGACGCCTAAACCAAAGGAGATTTTATGGCCTGGCTGTTTCTTTTTATTTCGGGGTTACTGGAAGTGGTCTGGGCTGTCGGCCTCAAATATTCTGAAGGATTTACCAAACCGCTTCCTTCCGCTATTACCATTGTGACCATGCTGGCAAGCTTTGTTCTGCTTACGGTGGCTGTTAAGCAGCTGCCGATTGGAACGGCCTACGCGGTCTGGACTGGAATCGGCGCCGTGGGTACGGCCATCGTTGGAATGACACTTCTCGGGGAGCCCCGGGAAGTTTTTCGGCTGGCCTGTATTTTTGTGATTGTGGCGGGGATTGCCGGACTCAAAATCTCATCCGGACATTAAAAGGAACGGCCGGGGAAGTGCTGCCCCGGCCGCGTCTGAACGTTTTACTGAACCGAAATCTTACCGCCGGAGCCCTCGGCGTCTTTCAGCTTCGGCAGAGTGACGGTCAAAACCCCTTCCTTATAAGAGGCTGTGATAGCGCCCTCATCCACGGGGCCCGGAAGCACGAGGCTTCTGGAAAAAGATCCGTAGCTTCTTTCCTGCGCGTAATACCCGCCCGATTGATCCTGCGAAGAAGATTCGCTTTTGCGGATACCCTGCAAGGTCAAAATGTTCCCATTCACGGAAACGTTGATCTGGTCTTTCTCAAGCCCCGGAAGATCGGAAGTCAGGACGTACGCGTCTCCCTTGTCTTCAAGATCGATGGCCACGGGGCCTGTCATCAGCGAACCGGATAAAAAAGGATCCAGCGCGGAGTGATCCATCAGGCGGCTCATGCGCTCCTGCATTCGGCTGAAAGATGACAGGGCATCTTCAAAGAACGCGTCACCGCTGAAAGGATCTGGCGCGCTGCGCATTCTTGAGTATGACGGGTACGCGGCGTAAACCGGCGGCCGCGTGTAGAGCCCCGGATCAGCAGGTGTCTGGCGAACAGATGCTGAAGCTGTTTGTTTCAAATCTGTTTTATCCTGGGATTGCCGGAAGAAATAAAAAAGCCAGGCAGTTTGAACTACAGCCAAAAAGAGAAGAAGCGCGATGATGATATAAAACAAAGTATTTCGGGGGTTTCTTGTTTCTGTATTTTGCGGCTGAATGGATTCCATGACAGTGCCTCCTTGCGTATTGCCCCGCCGGCAGGGAGCGCTGTCTCTCCCCGCCGGCAAGGTTCTCATTTTCCTTCTTCCCGGAAGCCTGCCCGCTCCCGGGAACTCTTGACGAAGCGGCCCTTTTCCAGACCTCTCCGGTGTCTTACTTGATCTCGACGCTGATTTCCCGGGCCTTGGCGCTTTCGGCTTTGGGCAGCGCGATTTCAAGCACGCCGTCTTTGTACGAGGCCTTTACTTTTTCCGCCTGCACTTCGACCGGAAACTCAAGCGTGCGGACAAAAGATCCGTACGAACGCTCGGAGTAATACGAGCGTTTTTCCTTTAATTCCTTCTCACTTTTCCGTTCCCCCGAAAGGGTCAGCGTGGTGCCCTGAACCTTGATCGAAAAATCTTCCTTTTTCAGGCCCGGAAGGTCGGCGTGCACAATGAAATGATCGCCTTCATCACGCACTTCTACCTGCGGTTCAAAGTTCTTGAGCCAGCTGTCCTGGCGTGTCAAAGAGCGGTTAAATGCCCGGTTCAGATCAGTCTGAAGATCCGTTAAAACATCGAATGGATCCCAGGTGCTTTTCGCTTGTCTTGTCAGTTCCATGGTGAGTCCTCCTTTTTAAATTTAAATGGGATGATTTCAGCATCCGTTAGGTTTTTTTTCAAAACCCGTGCCAATTTATTGAGGCCGCAGGGCATGACGTAAGCCCTTTCAATTCAGAGACTTTTTGAAAGCGGAGATGAAAAAAAACGCTGAGCAAAGATGTTTTTATGTGTCAAAAAAAAACAGACTGTGACAAGGGAGGCACATCGAGAAAGATGGGGAAGCCTTAAGGATTTAATTTGACGTTTAAAAAAATCCTGATAGGTTAGGTCAGTTCTTTGAATGCAAGAGGTCCCTTTTTTTTAAAGGGTTAATAGGGAAGAGAGCGTTCCTGATTTTGGGAACGGCTCCACGGTGCCGCCGCTGTTGGCAAGAACGAAAGCGTTAAACCACTGTGCTGTATCTGCGATTAATTTTGCGGGACGCGCGGGAAGGAACGCGAGTAGGATGCTTGCCGAGTCAGAAGACCTGCCTTTTGATTCCAGTTAATTTCTGAAACGTCTTCGAGCAGAGACAAAAGCGCCTTTCGGAAACCCCATGTGTTTCCCTCACGCCCTTCGTGTCTTTGCCCGTCCCGGGTTTTCATGCTGAAAAAAACTAAAATCCTCGCTCTTTCAAGCTGTCTGGCATTGCTTTGTTCTTATCTCGGAACAGCTTTCGGATCTGTTTCAGAAAAACCTGCCGCAAGAATCGTATCCCTGAGCCCATCCACGACGGAAATTCTGTTCGCCCTTGGAGCGGGTGAAAAAGTAGCAGGTGTGACCACCTACTGCGAAAATCCGGCCGAAGCAAAACTAAAACCCAAGGTCGGCGGATTTACCAATCACAATCTTGAGGCGATCGCGGCTTTGCAGCCTGATTTTGTGGTGCTGACCCCTAACGGCGGTTCACGCGCGACCTACAAGCGTCTTAAAGAATTGCGTGTTCCGGTTTACTCGTTGCCCTTTTACAGCTTCAAAGATCTCTTCGGTGCTTTTGAAACACTGGGCCGTTTGAGCGGCTCTTCGGCACGCGCGGATGTTTTGACCCGCGAGCTGCGGCAGACGGCGGATCAAATACAAAAGGCTCCGGCTCCGGCTCCGGCATCTCCTCTCAAAGCCGCGTATGTGACGTGGCGCAGTCCGCTGATTCTCGCGGGAAAAGGCACGATGGAGGATGAGATGGTTCGTCTCGCAGGCGCCGTGAACGCGGCATCCTCGAGCAGGGTTCGTTATCCAAGATGGAGCGAAGAAGCTTTTTGGGATCACGATCCGGATGTGATTCTGGACGCGAGCGCTTTTGAGCGTGAGACCGGTGACGCGCAGAAAGAAAAGCAGGAGGCTCTGGCATTCTGGTCGAAGTTTTCGTCATTGAAAGCGGTTCGTGAAGGACGTGTTTATTTATTGAGCCGTGAAGTTTTACCTGTGCCGGGCCCCCGGACGGTTTCTCAAATCCGGGTCATTGCCGAGATCTTTTCCGGTACTCCGGCAGAAAAAGCGGAGGGTTATGAACGCCTCGTCTTTTAAAAAAGAAGCGGGGCTCCTGCTGATTCTCGTGCTGATCAGCGCTGCGCTTTTCGTGTGCAGTCTTCTCATCGGAGCCGCTGCGGTGAACCCGGCTTCTGAGCAAGGGCGCTGGGTGATTCTTGAACTCAGGCTGCCGAGAACGACTCTCGCTTTTGCAGTCGGCGCGTCGCTGGGGCTTGCCGGAGCGGTTCTTCAATCGCTTTTCAGAAACCCTCTCGCGGACCCGCACCTGACCGGCATTTCCGCGGGCGGCGCTGCAGGTGTGGTTCTGGCCAGCTGTGTTTTCGCGTCCTGGACGGGTTTTGCCGCCTGGCTTCCGGTTTTTTCTGCCGGAGGTTCTCTTTTGACGCTCGCGCTCGTTTACTGGCTTGGAAAAAGGAACGGGGTTCTTTCCGTGTACACCCTGCTTTTGGCCGGTGTCATGGTGAATTCTTTTTTGATCGCGATGATTGTTTTTCTTCAGTCCGTTTCACGTTCGGATGAAATGGCCGGCGTTCTGTTCTGGCTTCTGGGCAGCCTGGGCTCAGCTTCCAAAAGCGACGGAGTTATGGTTTTGGCGGTTATGGTTCCTGTCTTCTGCGTTTATCTCGTGAAAGCGCGCGCGCTGAATCTTCTTTCTCTGGGCGAGTCCCGCGCGCAGTCCCTCGGCGTGCCGGTCGAGAAAACGAAACAGTTTTTGTTCTTTCTCGCGGCGCTTTTGACCGGCGCGGCGGTCAGCACGAGCGGCATGATCAGTTTTGTCGGCCTCATCGCGCCGCACCTGGCAAGACTCTTGACCGGGTCGGATTACCGCAGGCTCATTCCCGCGAGCCTTTTTCTCGGCGGAAGTCTTTTAATGCTTTCCGATCTTCTGGCCCGCACACTTTTCCGTCCGCAGGAAATTCCCGCAGGTGTGATTACCTCTTTCCTCGGTGTTCCTTTTTTTCTCTGGCTTTTGAAGCGCCGCGAATCCGGAAGGGGGGACGCGTGAAGCCTGTTCTTGAATTCTGCGCGGCGGATTTTCATTATCCTGGCGATTTCGCGATCAAAGGGCTTGATCTCACCGTGCGTTCCGGAAATTTCACGCTGGTGCTGGGCCCCAACGGCGCCGGGAAAACAACTTTCTTTAAACTCGCTCTAGGGATTCTCAAGCCCGAACGAGGACGCGTTTTGCTCAAGGGCCGCGACGCTGCCTCCATGCCGCCGAGGGAGATCGCGAAGATCGCCGCGCTGGTTGAACAGGAAATGTTTTACCCGTTTCCTTTTACGGTTGAGGAAGTCGTGGCGATGGGGCGGTATCCCTCCGCAGGAGGCGCATTCTGGGACAGTCCGGAGGATCTCAGCATTACGGAGTGGGCTATGGACGTGACTGGAATCAAAGGTTTTGCCCGCCGCTCCATCCAAACTTTAAGCGGCGGTGAAAAGCGCCGTGTGGAAATCGCGCGCGCGCTTTGCCAGAAACCCGAGCTTCTTTTTCTGGATGAGCCTGCCGCCTTTCTGGATCTTCGCCAGCAGGCCGAACTGATGCTGCTTTTAAAGAAACTTAATCAGCAGGGTCTCACGATTGTCATGGTGTCGCACCAGCCGGGTCTTGTCCGAGACGCGGCGACGCACGCGGTTTTTATGTCTGAGGGCAGCATTCTGGAGCGGGGTCCCGCGCAGGATCTTCTTCAACCTGAAGTGATCGCCCGGCTTTTTGGGCTTCCGCCGGATTCACCGGCACTTTCTTGAGAAAGGAAAACATCATGATGCTTCGCAGGGTAGCCGGCGTTCTCGCTCTTCTCGGATTTCTCGGATCTTCAAACGCGGACGCGGGCATCTTAAGCAGAGTCGTTGAATCTATCAAGGGCCCGGCTAAGGAAGAGGTTGAAAGCGTTCCTTCGTGGGGAGACCCCGTCACCGTTGTTGCGTCAAGGCTGCCGTCTTTTTCTACGCCTCCGGAAGATATTCCTGCCAATGTAACGTTGAAAAAGAGGGGAGACACGGAATTAAGATACGCCCGCACCTTTCAGGAGTCCTTGCAGGACATAGACGGTATTCATTTGTATGACGCTGTTGGTAACGGCGCGGACACTACGCTGAGCATGCGGGGTTTTTCGGAAGGCAGTGCTGTGACCGTTCTGCTTGACGGTGTCCGCGTCAATGAGCTCGACGGTGACGCGCTGGCCTACCCGCTGCTTTCTCTGGAAGACGTGGAGTCCATTCAGGTCGAGCGGGGTTCCGCTTCACCTGTTTACGGGAGCGGCTCTTTTGCGGGCGTTGTGAATATTAAAACCGGCCGCGCAAGTGAAAAGCCCGTCAGCCTTTTTGGAGGATCGGAATGGACGAGCTTTCACGGGATCCGTTTTTATCAGGGCGTCAGCGGTACTCTTGAAGACAAAGCAACGCCGCTCGGCGGAAAATTCCAATACTATTTCAAGGGCGGCCGAAGTGATGTGGACGGCTTTCGCGAAAACGGCGAAGTGCGCATGACCAACTTTGACTTTAAGGCTGCGTATCTGCTGCCGGATGACACCGGAAAATTTGAAATTGGAATCAAGCACCGTGACGACGCGATTTCAAATCCCGGCGAGCTCACACTTCAGCAGTTTCATGACCGCCCCTGGACCTCCAATAAACCGCTCGACGGACGCAAGTACAAAACCACCATCCTGCAGATGAACGCTGAAAAGAAATTCTGGGATGAGCGCGTTTTTGTATCCGCGATGACGAACTGGCGTTTGAATCAGCAGAATTTTTATGCCACGACCGCGACCTTTACGGATTTCACGAGCGGCTCCAATCCTGACACGGATTTTGTGACGCAGAAAACCCGGGCGACGGATTTTATCGGACAGGCAGGCTACGAAGACCGTTGGGATTGGCTTGGTGTGCGCAGCCTGATTGGCCTGGAGATGCGCGACGGAACGGAATATTCCCGGGAACAGGACGCCTTTGGCGGACAGGTCCGGCCTTCCGCGGTTCAGGAAACGGACCGCAATTCTCAGCCGGAAAGCTTTGGCTTGTTCTGGCAGCAGCGCGGAAGTGTTCATGACAAGGTGATCGCCCACGTAGGAATGCGCCATGATTTTCACAAACTTGAGATCAGCGATGCTCTGACGCCTGCCAACAGCCTCAGCAAGCGGTGGCGGGATTCCAGCCTGTCAACCGGCGTGACAATCAAGCCGGTTTCATGGAGCGATATTTTTGCGAATTATTCGCAGGGCTTCCGCGTGCCGACGATCAGCGAGCTCGTGCCTTTTTCCTCCGCGGTGAATCCGAATCTGCTGCCTGAACACATCGACAGCTATGAAACGGGTCTGCGCCTTCGGTATCACGAAAAAGCCCGCATGAAATTCAGCTACTTTTTGTCGGACCTTTCAGATGAGATTGTTTTTGACAGTACCTCGGTGACGACAACGACCCCTTTTGGCAGCAATATTAATGTGGGGAAAAGCCGCCGTGACGGCGTTGAAACGGTTCTTGAAGCCAAACCCTTTCGGGAATGGACGCTTTATGGAACGCACACGTGGACGCGAGCGGTGGTCCGAGAAACAGATGCCGGCGGTTCTCTGGTGGACGGCCGGGGACTGGGGCAGATTCCGCAGAACCGCTTTACGCTGGGAACGATGTTTCAGCCGTTTCTCCGCCACGGCGAAGTTTTGTCGGGGTTTAAGATAGGGCTTAACGGTGTCTTTGTCGGCAAACAGCATCCGACGACGTATGAGTCCGCCAGCCAATCCACGCTGAATTCGGTGGGTGATGCCGGACACCTCATCAAGCGATATACAGTCTGGAATTTTCTTCTCTCCTACGCATGGCGTGAAAAAGAAGTTTATTTCCGGATTAACAATCTTTTTGATGAGCGTTATTATTCACGTGCTGTGTCCGCGACTTCTTTCGGCACCGCGATCTATCCTTCAGGAACGTATTCTTTTGTAAACCCCGGTGCGCCCCGTGAATTTGTCGCCGGATTCAAATGGCTGTTTGAATAAAAGCGAAGGTAAAGGATGAAAAAAACAAGAATGCTGAATGACAGGGCTCCGCGGAAAGCTCCCGCAAAGAAGAAGTTCCGGAAAAAGGGTCTCATCATGCTTCACTATGGTGATGGCAAGGGAAAGACAACGGCCGCGCTTGGCACGGCTTTGCGGGCAGCCGGCCGGGACTGGAAAATCGCGATGGTTCAGTTTATCAAGGGCAGCTGGAAAACCGGGGAAACCGAAGCGGCCAGAAAAATCTTCAAGAAACGCTTTAAAGTTTACGTGATGGGGGATGGGTTTACGTGGGACACGCAGCGTTTCGATCAGGATGTGGCCACGGCAAGAAAGGCCTGGGCGAAATGCCAGGAGCTTCTTTATGACAAAGAGCACGAGCTTGTGATCTGGGATGAAATTCTCTACTGCATCAAATACAATTTTCTGGATACCGGAGAAGTGCTCCGCGCGCTGAAGAAAAAGCCCCCGGCAAAACATGTCATTCTCACCGGCAATCACGCCCCCGCCGCCCTGGTGAGAATCGCGGATCTCGTGACCGAGATGCGCTGTCACAAGCATCCGTACCAAAAAGGTTTTCTCGCCCAGCCGGGCATTGATTATTAAAGTTAATACTTGGCCTTTTGGCCAAGTACCTAACGGCGAGCCTCATGGAAGGCTCGTCCGTTAATGAAGTGAAAAGTTAAAAAAGAAAAAGCAGAGAAGCGAAAAAGCAGGAAGCGGGTGAGGGCAGAAAAGGCAAAGAGATAATTTAAGGGAAGCGTCCGGGGGTGTTAAAGAAAGACTTAGGGTCATAAGGCTGCCGCCGGAGAAGTTCTCAATTTGAATTTATAATAGCCAGTGTTTTCCACGTCTTTTTTTCATTTTTTAACTTTTCACTTTTATCTTTTAACTTTTAACTTCTTTCTGTCATCATGACCTCGCATGGCGCGTCTCTTCCATTTAATGACTCAGGCTTTTCCTTTCTGGATTCTCGCGGGTGCGGCGCTTGCGCTGGCATGGCCGCCTTTATTCACCTGGTTTTCGGGACCGATGATTCCTCTGGGGCTTGCCGTGATTATGCTGGGGATGGGGCTGACGCTGATGCCGGAAGATTTCAAGTCTGTGCTCGTTCATGAACCCCGCTATGTTATCCTCGGCGTTGCTTTACAATACACTCTGATGCCTTTTCTTGGATGGTTGCTTGGCTATGTATTTGATCTGCCGCTTCCCTATGCGCTTGGACTTGTGCTGGTGGCCTGCTGTCCCGGCGGAACGGCTTCAAATGTTGTCACCTACCTGGCCAAAGCGCACGTGCCGCTTTCAGTGACCATGACCGCGGTTTCAACCCTCATTGCCGTGGTGATGACCCCTCTGCTGACCGCTCTTCTGGCGGGACGCCGGGTGGATGTAAACGCCTGGGGGCTTCTTATGAGCACTTTTCAGGTCGTGATTCTGCCTGTGGCAGCCGGGCTGTTTATGAGCCGTTTTTTGCCCTCGGTGACACGGATCATCCTTCCGGCGGCGCCATTTTCGGCTGTTTTGTTCATTACATTGATTGTCTCCAGTATCGTCGGGGCCGGGCGGGAAGCGATTCTGGAGTGCGGTCTCCGGCTTGTCGGGGCGGTTTTTTCTTTGCATGCATTTGGTTTTTTGCTGGGATATCTGCTAAGTTTTAGAATATCCCGCAATGAGATTGTTTCAAGAACCGTTTCCATAGAGGTTGGCATGCAGAATTCCGGACTGGGTGTTGTTCTGGCCCGGGCCAACTTTGCGGATCCCGTAACGGCGATTCCAAGCGCGATTTCAAGTGTGTTTCATTCGCTCATTGGAAGCCTGCTTGCGGCTGTGTGGAGTGCGAAACTGCCGAAGTCCGGCAAGAAAGAAGTATGAAGACGTATTTGCTTTTACTTGCTTTTGTTCTGGGGTTTTCTTCCTCAGGGTTTTCATCCATCGAGCAGCGGCTCGAAGGCATTGTTTTTGATCCCAAAAGTCCCGCGGATGCTTTTGCGGTAATCAATGGTCAGCCCCTGAGAACAGGGGATCTAGCCGAAGGTTACACAGTTGTTTCCATTAATACGCAGACCGCAGTTTTAAAAAACATTGAGACCGGCGAAGAGAAAACGCTGGCGCTCAAGACGCCTGAACCGCTTCCCGCAGCAGCCCCCGCTCCTGCGTCCGAGGTTGTTCATAGCGCGGCGGAAAGCTCTGATCTCTTCAGAAAAGTATGGGAAGGGCCCAGCCGGGCGGTGAACCGGTTCTTGGAGCTGAAGGCACTTCGTGATCTCGCCATTGTTCACAATGCTGCTGTCGCCTATTTTGCGGAGCGGCAGATTTTCCCCGATGATTTTGACAGCTTGATCGAAGCCGGGCTTCTGCCGGAGTCCTACAAACCGGGAATCCGGGGTCCTTACCAGTTCCGCATGCTGAGAGTGACAAGACCGGATGACTTCGGCATCCACGCGGATCCGGTCCAGAAAAATTCGAAATTACGGCATTTTTTTGTCGGGGTGGATGCCGTGATTCGAGAGGATTCGGGTTTGCCGGCGAATGCCAAAAGCCGGCCGCATGATTATTGAAGCTTAAGAGTTTTTGCAAAAAGACGATGGACATGAATCAAGTGAGTTAAGGAGCTGCGGTTCCGGAAGGGTAAAAAGGGGGATTTATGAGAGGTTTTAAATCGTTTTCTTCGATAGCATTTATGACACTTGTGATTTTTTCATCGTCAGAGGCGGTTTTCCGTCCTGCGGCTTTCGCGGCAGCTCCTGTGACCGGCGTGATTCAATCCATCAAGGCTTTGGATGGCGGGCGTTATGAGTTGACCGTACAGGGAGCTGAAGGTGAAGTGTTTGTGGTTAACACTTCCACCCAGATTGAAGGGACCATTCCTGCCCGGGAAGTTAAGCGGGGACAGCGGATTCTGCTGCCGGGCGCAAGGCAGTCTGGCGGCATCAAGGGGATGACAGCCATGAAGAACCCTTTTGGAAATATGTCGGATGAGATGAAAAAGAAACTCGGCTTGCCTGACCTTCCTGAAATTCCTGAAGTGCCCGGCGTGCCCGAGGTACCGGCTCTGCCTCAATTGCCGGATATTCCCAAACTTCCGAAGGCGGCTGATTCGGCTATGCCTAAACTGCCTTCTCTTCCGGGCGGTCCAGCCGGAGGCGGTCCCGGCGGAGCGCCGGCAGGCGGAGGCGCACCAGCCGGAGGGGGCGGAATGCCCGGCGGTCTGGGTGACATGATGAATCAGGGCGGCGGAAAAAAAGTTGAACATAAAGCGGACGAACTTCCTCCGCCGGAGGAAATGATGGGGCCCAAAGCGCCTGTCCTTTCCTCTCCGCAGCAAGCGGCTGGCGCGCCGCAGGCTGCCGCCGAAGAACCCAAAACGGTTCTTGAAACCCGCGAAACCGAAGGCGGAATCGAGATCGGTTTTGAAGGCGAAGAGAAAGTCGTGATTCCCGCGGATGCCCCCGTAAAACAGTTTTTGATGCCCAAGGATCTTCGTGAGAGCATGAAGGTTATTTTTACCATGGAAGAACTGAATGGAGAAAAGGTTGTTCAGAGACTCCAGGTCGTTTAAAGTCTTTCGGGGCCTTTCCGGGATAATTTTTGCCGTCGTTTTTCTTCAGTTTTCCATTCCATCCGTCATGGCGGAAAAAGAGACTGCGGAGGAGGATGCTGCTGAATCCAGCGTCCCTCTTGCCATCAAAGGTTACGATCCCGTTGCCTATTTCCGGGAAGGCCGTCCCGTGCGCGGAAAAAAAACTTTCGAATACGAACGCGGAACAGAAAGATGGCTTTTTGTTTCCGAAGAGAATAAACTGAAATTCATTGAGTACCCTGAGAAGTATCTTCCCCGCTATGGCGGTTACGCCGCTTTGGAAATAGGCGACGGCCAGAAAGTCCAGGCGGATCCCAAGATCTGGTCTGTGATTGATGGAAAGCTTTATTTGCACAAGAATCTGAACAGTCAGGACAAGTGGGAAAAAGAACAAGAAGAAAACATTGAACGCGCCGATTACCAATGGCCGCGGATCCGTTAGCGCCTCAGGGCGTCTTTTCAAATCTACCAATAAAGGAGAGGCCTGAGTTCGTTCGAAAACAGGCCGTGAACCTTCCCGATGAATTATCACCATGACCGTCATTCGCGCCGTCCTTTTTCGGGACAGCGCCGGCACGAAAATCCTTCCCGGCAGCAGCACAGCGGCGCCCAGCTGCGCGACCAGCGTCAGGATGATGCCGCGAGAAGTTTCTTGTCCCGCGTCTCAATTGATCCTTCTCCGAGAATCCGCCTTGAGAACGGTTCCAAAGAGCTTACGATGCGCGCGATGGACCTTCTCTGTCCTCTTGGGCGCGGGCAGCGCGGTCTGATCGTCGCGCCGCCGACCTGCGGCAAGACGACGCTTCTCAAACACCTGTGCCAGGCGATTACGGAGGCTGAGCCTTCGATCAAGGTCTACTGTCTGCTGATTGACGAACGGCCCGAAGAGGTTACGGATTTCAAAAGAACAGTGAAGGCGGATGTCCGCTGGTCCTCGGTCGACCAGCCTTATGAAAACCACGTGCGTGTCGCGGATGAACTTATGCGGCAGGTTTACCGTGAAGCGGACAGCGGCGCGGATGTGATGATTCTTTTGGATTCTCTCACGCGCCTTGCCCGGGTTCATAATACCGGCGTCCGCGGACAGGGGCGCACTCTTTCAGGCGGCGTGGATGCCCGCGGTCTTGAAGTCCCCCGGCGTATTTTTGGCTCAGCGCGGAAAATCGAAAACGGCGGATCCCTTGGAATTCTCGCGACGGTTCTTGTCGAGACAGGCAGCCGGATGGACGATGTGATTTTTCAGGAATTCAAAGGAACCGGAAATATGGAAATCGTCCTTTCCCGCGACATCGCCTCACGCAGGATTTATCCGGCCGTGAACGTCGGAGAAACGGGAACGAGAAAAGAAGAGCTGCTTTTTACTCCGGAAGAAAAAGAAGGAACGCGAAAACTCAGAGCCGGGCTTGCCGGTATGAGTCCTCCGGAAGCGGCAAGAACGTTTGTCGGACTGCTTGAGAAATTTCCCACCAACGCGCAGCTTCTGGCGGCCTTGCAGACAAAGCCCTGAACACGCATGAGCGAATATTTCCGGCCCGAAGAAACAGTCATTCTCGTTCAGGCTGTCAGCCGGATCGCTTGTCTGCCCTGCCGCGCCGTTGTCCTGGCGCGTTTTTTTGATGCCCTTGCCGAAATCCTTTACCCTGAACTGGCCCGGCGCCAGAAGATCTCGAGACTTTTTGAAACGTCGGCGGCCTGGCCTGACAAAACACGCGTCAGTATTCCTCAGCTGAAACTGCATCTTGAAGCCATGTTTTCGCCCGAAGAGCGAAGCCGAAGCCGGCTTTACAAAACGGTAAAAGAAAAACAGCCGGAGGAAGGACTGAGCTCCGCTCCAGGGAAAGAGCCCTTTTTTTATGAATGGGAAGAAGAGGCGAGGGCGGATGAAATTCCCGCTCTGCAGCTGACCCGATGGCTTTCACTTCTCAGCGCTTTTTGCCATCTCGCCGCAAGTCATCCGCATCGGGCGCACGAACTGGCTTCAAGGAAAGATACGGACTGCCCGCATTACCAATCGAATGACGGTATTTTTACGCTGGCGTTTCCAGCGCGGTTTTTGGAAAATCTCGCGCTGGATTGTCTGAGGAATCTGACGGAGAAAGGAAGCTTTCAGAAAGCCGATGTCCAGGCGCTCAAAAGCGCGGCCGGAAAACTCTCTTCCTGTGAACCGCAGCTTTCAGGCCACAAGAATTAAAAAGACCCTGCAACGCCTACGAAATTAGTTGTGGGTTAGGGCCGCAGAGTAGCCCCTCCCGAGGACCGGGATTCACCTTTGTTTCTCTAGCTTCTTCCGTTTTCCCAAAGGAGCACGGGAAATTCGGCGGGTGTCTTTTTAATTCTCAAAGAGCATTTGAAATTTACATCTGTACGGCATTAACCGCTTCAGCTTTTACGGCACCGCTTTCATCGGTAACAGCCTCAACAAGAACCTTGTCGCCTTCTTTTAACTCTTCCTTGGCGATCCCCGTGTACTCGGTGGCCTCATCAAGCGCGACGTTTACGGTCTCTTCAGTCTGCGTGACAGGGTTTTCGGTTGTCACGGCAAGCGCGTTCTCACCTTCGGCGATGGCGTCCACTTTGCCGCTGATCAGATCCGCGGATGCGGTTCCCTGAAGCGCGAAAAAAGCCGCCGCAAAAACCACCGATAATGTTTGAATTTTTTTCATACTCATTTCTCCTTCTCTTCCCTGGGGGAAGGTTTAGCCTTCGGTCCAGCCGAAGGGCCGGTTCGGAAGGCTGAAGGTATGACGGGGACTCTCCCCCTTTATTCAAAGGGACTCTAACCCCTTTGTCAGAGAGCAATTAGGGTTTGAAACGGCGCCGCAGGCAGGGGATGAACAGCGTTGCTTATCCCCTTCGAAATTGCTACACTTAGCGCTCTTTTTAGACCGGTAGAGACGAAAGATTCTATGGACGCTTTGGAAGAAATCAAAAGACGCCGCACCTTCGCGATTATTTCGCACCCTGACGCGGGTAAAACTACGCTTACAGAAAAACTGCTTCTCTATGGGGGTGCTCTCCATCTGGCCGGGTCCGTGACGGCCCGCAAACATCAGCGCGATACCTCCAGTGACTGGATGGAGCTTGAAAAAAAGCGCGGCATCTCCATCAGTTCCACGGTTCTTCAATTTGACTACAACGGCTACCGCATCAACCTTCTCGACACTCCGGGTCACAAAGACTTTTCTGAAGACACCTACCGCGTACTGATGGCCGTGGACGCGGCGGTCATGGTGATCGACGCGGGCAAAGGTATCGAAACCCAGACGCGGAAACTTTTTGAAGTCTGCCGCCGGCGCGGCGTTCCTATTTTTACGTTTATGAACAAGCTTGACCGCCCGTCGCTGGAACCGCTTGCGCTTCTCGATGAGCTGGAGAGCGTGCTGAAAATCCACGCGTATCCGATGAACTGGCCGCTTGGAAACGGCCGTGACTTCAAAGGTGTTTATGACCGTCAGGTCCGCCAGGTTCATTTGTTTGAAAGGGTCGTGGGCGGCGCCTACCGCGCGCCGGTTTCCATTCATGATTTGTCCGATCCCTTTGTGAAGGAAAAACTGGAAGAACCTCTTTACCGCAAAGTCGCGGAAGAACTTGATATTCTGGATCACGCTTCCGGCGGCTTTGATCCTGAAGCGGTTCTCAGCGGGGAAACAACACCGGTTTTTTTTGGAAGCGCGAGCAATAACTTCGGCGTTCAGCTTATGCTTGACGGTTTTGTAAATTATTCCGCTCCGCCCGCGCCGAGGCGTTCTGAGCAGGGGCCTGTGCCGGTGGAAAAACCGGAATTTTCAGGTTTCATTTTCAAGATTCAGGCGAATATGGATCCCAAGCACCGCGACCGCGTCGCTTTTCTGCGCGTGTGTTCCGGAAAATTCTCCCGCGACATGATGGTGACGCATTCAGGCAGCGAGAAGAAAGTACGGCTTGCTTACTCGCACAAGCTGTTTGGCCAGACCCGTGAAATTATTGAAGAGGCCTATCCGGGCGACATTGTGGGTCTCGTCGGCAACGACTCTTTCCGCATCGGCGACACGCTGACTGAAGACCCCGCGATCCTTTATCACGAAATTCCCCGGTTTCCGACCGAGTGTTTTTCTTTTATCCGGAATCCGAAACCGGACAAGCACAAAGCGTATCAAAAAGGACTTGAGCAGCTTTTGAATGAAGGGATTGTGCAGTCTTTCCGTTTGAAGGATGGAAGGGGGCCTGTGTTAGCGGCTGTGGGGCCCCTGCAGTTTGAAGTTGTTCAGTACCGGCTTCAAAGTGAATACGGGGCGGATACGGTTCTCGATCCCGGTCCTTGGAAAGCGATGCGCTGGCTGGATGAGGACGCGGATCTTGAATCGGTGAGAAACCTGCTTCCGTTCGGCGCCGATATGGGGGAAGACAGTGCGGGGCGCGCGGTGATTTTTTTTCCGAACCCCTGGTCCGTGGATTTTTTTATTCAAAAAAATCCAGGCGTGAAACTTTATGATCTCGTTCCGGGGTCGCGGCGTTTCTGATTTTATTTTCTTTTAAACGCAGGCGCGAAGTCCCCAGAGTTTTTCCTGAACAAAACTATCGATAGAAAAGCGGCGGATTTTTTCAAGACTTCTCCCCACCATGGCCGCGGTTTCTTCGCATAAGACGTAATCCCTCGGTTCAAGTTCCTGTTTGTTTTCCAGCGTCTCAAGGACGAATCCCAGAATTTCACGCTGGCTGCGGATGCTTTCGACCAGGACGTCTTTATCGCTCATGACATGCTCCTTGTGGTTGTCTTGTGAAAAGACCTCTGGACCTTACATCCTGGAGACTAAAAGAGGGGTGTCCGAGACGCGAGAAAGACTTGTAAAAAGCACGTAAAATCGCCCCCGGACGTCCTTTACAAAAACCTTACAGGAAAAGGGCTCTGGAGAGGGATCGGAAAACCTAAAATCGAGGGTCGGCAGCCTTGAAAAAGCACCGTTCATCGTGTACACCTTAACACCCTTCAAAAGGCCGATTTATCAAAGGAAAACGTTTGAGCATGATTAAAAGCCGGTTGTTTTCAGGGATTGTTTTTTGTTTTGTGATGGCCGCCGGCGGGGCTCTGTCTGCGGACACGCCGCCCGCCAAAAGTATCGCGGTTCTTGTGACCGGATTGTCCGGAAGCCGCCAGTTCCAGACTTACTTTCAGGATTCTGTGAACAAGCTTGTGCCGGTTCTCAAGGCCAGCGGGTACTCCGTCCTTTACCGTTTTTCAGAAGCGCCGGGGAATTCAGAACAGGGCGAAACCGCGAGCCGGGATGCTCTGGAAAAAAAGTTGACGGAACTTGCGGCGGCGGGGCCCTACGAAAATGTTTTTGTGTGGGTTGCGGGTCACGCGAATGGAAGGGATGAGGAATCCCTGCTGCATCTTCCGAAACAGGATGTTTCCTATAAAGATCTTATGGGGTGGCTGAACCAGATTGAATCGAAACGCAGCGTTTACGCGCTGGCTATCCCTCAGGGGCAGGCCTGGATCAAGGCTCTGGCGAAACCGGGCCGCGTGATTGCCGCCGGCAGCGGCTTGAGGGAATATGACTTCATACCCTGGATGTTTCTCAGGCATTTTCCCGCGTCTTTTAAGAGCACTGCGCGGATTGCGGAAGGCGAAGCGGCAGGAACTCGGACTTCCCTGAAAGACGTTTTTGTGGAAGCCCAGAAAAAATCCCAGGCCTGGTACCGGGATAACCATCTTCAGCCGACCGAATTGGCTTATCTGGATGGCGATGGCGACGGTTCCGGGGAGACTCTTTTTGACCCGGCGATGCTGCCGGAGCCCGACGAACCCTCACTTGAGGAGGCTCAGCCGCTTCCGGCTTCCCAGGAAAGGTCCAAAATGAAGGCCAAAGCCGTGGATTTATCCGCTTTAGATTCGCGTGTCCGGGACGAAGAAGATAAGAGCGCCAAAATAGGCGGTCAAAGTTCGGACGGTGGTACGCTCCTTGCACCACAAAAGGAAGTGCCGGACGCCCCTCGGGCAAAAACCTATGACTTTGAAACGCTTCCCGATTCGCGCGAAGCCGAAGAGGTACTTTTTACTATTTCACGTGGAGGTGAGAGGCATGAATCCTGAAATCAACGGACCTGAGACGAAAGGACCCCGCCTGCGCATTCTCCCAAGAGAAAGCAAGGAAGACTCCAAAAGCGAGGAGGTGCTTGGGCGGATCAAGGAGTTTTACCATTCGCTGAAAGAGGAAATGAACAAAGTCATCGTCGGGCAGCAGGATATTCTCGAGATGATCATGATCGCGATCCTTTGCCGCGGCCACGTCCTTCTGGAAGGGGTGCCGGGACTTGGAAAAACACTCATGTTTAAAACGCTCTCGCGCGCGATGGAGCTCCAGTTCCAGCATATCCAGTTTACGCCGGATTTGATGCCGTCGGACATTATCGGGACTGAAATTATTCAGACGGACCCGGAAACGGACCGCCGCATTCTGAAGTTTCTCCAAGGCCCCGTATTCTGCAACTTCCTGCTTGCCGACGAAATTAACCGCACTTCGCCCAAGACCCAGTCGGCACTTCTGCAGGCGATGCAGGACCGGGAAGTGTCTGTGGGACGCGTGACTTATAAGCTCGAAGCGCCGTTCTTTGTTCTCGCGACTCAGAACCCGATTGATCAGGAAGGCGTGTACCCTCTCCCGGAAGCCCAGCTTGACCGCTTTATGTTCAATATCCTGATTCAGTACCCAACCTATGAAGAAGAGGTGCAGATTGCCCAGCGTTTTACGCAGAACGAAACAGCGAAAGTTTCAAAGGTCATTGCTGTGGAAGAGCTGCTCGGGCTGCAGGATATGGTGCGCGGTATGCTGATTTCGGACGCTCTCGTGCGCTACGCGGTGGATCTTGTTTTCGCGACTCGCCCTGGCAAAGACAATAAATATCCTTTTGTAAATCAGTGGGTCGAGTGGGGGGCGGGACCGCGCGCGACTTTGAACCTGGTGCTGGCCGCCAAAGCCCGGGCTTTGCTGAAAGGGCGTTTCTGTGTGGCCGCCGAAGATTTAAAAGCGGTCGCGGTTTCGGTCCTGAGGCACAGAATCAAAATGAATTTCTCCGCGGAGGCTGAGGGTATGAAGTCCCATGACCTCGTGTCGAAAATTCTCGCGGCTGTTCCTGAACAGTCCAAACACCGCTGATCCAAGATCATTTAAAAATCAAGAAAGCGAAGCATCGGGGCGCTGAACTTTATTTAGAAGCGCTGCCGGCTTTTTCCTTACATGACACAAACCGAGCAAAGCCGGAAGTTTCTGGATCCGCGGACGATTTCGATGCTTTCCGATTACCGTCTGCTGTCGCGTCTCATCGTGGATGGCTTTTTTCTTGGCCACCACCGCGGGCCGCGCAATGCCTTTTCGCTCGAGTACAACAAGCACCGCGATTACTATCCCGGCGATCCGCTGAAGCTGGTTGACTGGAAACTGTACGGAAAGACGGACCGCTACTTCGTGCGTCAGTACGAGGAAGAAACAAATCTTCAGGCCTGGCTTGTGATGGATATCAGCAAGTCGATGGCTTACCAGGGAGAGAAGGGAGCGGTTTCCAAAATGCAGTATGCGTCATACCTTGCCGCCGCTCTCGCGTATCTTCTGCTCGATCAGCGTGATCTTGTCGGTATGATTCAGTTTGATGACAAACCCCGGAAAGTGATTCTGCCGTCTTCAAGAAAGAACCAGCTGAATCTTATCCTCAAAGAGCTTCAGGGCATGCAGGAAGGGGCTGTATCGCAGTTCGAAGAAGCCGCGCGATTCGCCGCTAGCCGGATCAAAAAGCGGGGCATGGTGATTCTTTTTTCAGATTTGCTGGCAAAACCCGAGCAGATTGAAAGAACGCTCAAACTTTTTGTCTGTCAGGGAAATGATCTGCTGCTGTTTCATGTTCTGACCCATGAGGAGCTGCGTTTTCCGTTCCGGAAATTCGGTTTTTTTCAGGATCTTGAAACCCGGGAACGCGTGCTGCTGCACCCCGAGTACCTTCATGATGAATACACGGGGCACATCAAGGAGTACCTTGAGAAGGTTAAGCAGATCTGCAGCAAACTTAAAGTTTCCTATCAAATGCTTGAAACGACCGCGCCGTACGATAAGGCGCTGGCCGCTTTTTTAAAACTTCGCTCGAGGCTTAACTGATGGGTTTCGCTGCGCCTCTGTTTCTCCTGGGTCTTGCGGCACTGGTGATTCCGTTTCTACTTTTGTTCACGAAGGCGAGCTCTTCAAGGATCACGCAGTTCAGCTCAGTGGAGTTTCTTCGGACAATTACCGAACACGCATCACGGACGATGGAATGGAAACGTCTTCTGCTGCTCGCGGTGCGCGTTCTGGCGATCCTCACACTCGCGGCTGCCTTTGCGCTTCCTTTTACGAGCCGCAGCTGCCGGCTTTCGCTGTGGGGCGCCGGGCCGGCAAAAAACGTTGTGATCTTTCTGGATAACTCGCTCAGCATGAGCGCCGAAGAAAAAAACAGTTCGCTTCTGGATCAGGCCCGAAGCCGCGCGGAAGCGGTTGTCCGTGAAAACGCTGATCAGGGAGCGGCCTTTTCTGTCTATACCTTTCACAAAAAGGTGCGGCCGGTGATGACGGATGAAGAGGATGTGTCAAAAGTCCTGGCCGGTCTTGGCGAAATTAAAGCCTCTGAAGCGGCCAGTGACTTTGGACTGCTTATTCAGTTTTTAACCAGGCAATTCGGACAGAAGCCGGCGCTTCCTGAAGAGATCTGGGTGTTCTCGGATTTTTCGATGCCCAGCGACGGACCCATGAAATTGATGGAAGATTATCAGCGGCAGACAGACCCGCTTCGAACGCTGCACTGGATTCCCGTCCGTCCGTTGAGTTTTCAAAATTTCTGGCCGCGTGAAATGGTGCTGCCGCCGAGACCTTTCCTTCGTCAGGCGCGTGAGAATCTGACCGTGCTCTTTGACAGCCGCGGTTATGAACCGGGCGCGGAAGTGAAGCTGGACCTTTGGGTGGAGAACACGAAAACCGCCTCCCGGATGGCGGTGATCACAGAGTCGGGCAAGGGATCCGTGACGTTTGAACATACTTTCCCTGCGGGCGGGCGTTATCCGATCCGAATTGAAAGCCCTGAGGATTCGCTGGTCCGGGATAATCGGCTTCACGCAATCGCGGAAGTCGGACAGCCGCTTGAATTGCTTGTTGTGGAAGAGGGTGTTTACGAATACCCGTTTCAGAATCCTTACTATTATGTAAGCCAGGCGCTTGAAAGCTTCGGCGGCGTCGCGGGGCGTGACTCGTGGGTGGATATGGCGCGCATTCCTTCCATAAGCCTTCGCGATCTTCAGCTTGAGGATTACGATGTCATTATGGTCGCGGACAACGCAAAGCTTGAAGTCCGCGACCTGGCGCAGCTGAGAGCCTACCTTGAGGGAGGCGGCTCGGTTATTTTCGCGCTTGGGCCGGCATTTTCTGAAAGAAACGGAGGCGACGCGCTCGCTCATTTTCTGGGCGGAAAACTGGGCGCGCCTCAAACCGCAGAGCGGGAAACCTCGTCGTTTTCTTTGAGCGGGATTGATTACCGGCACCGGCTGCTGGGTGTTTTTGAAGAAGGCCGTCAGGGCGATCTCAGCCGGGTGCCTTTCCGTTCATTTGTGCCGTTTACGCAGGAAGCGGACAAAGCGGGGGAGGTGATTCTCTGGTTCGAATCCCGGTGGCCCGCCCTGGTTGAGAAAAAAGAAGGCTCGGGAAAGCTGTTTCTCTGGACGTCATCGCTGAATCAGGAGTGGACATCTTTTCCAAAGGACCCGTTATATGTGCCCTTTATTTTTGAGCTTTTGAAGTACGCGGCATTCGGAGCTTCTGTTTCGGATGCGCAGCTGCATCCGGGAGACAATGTGGTTTTTGATTCCGGCCGGGAAGCGCCGGCCTTTGAGCAGGTCATGGTGCGTTCGCCGAAGGGTGAACAGGTCACGCTGTTTGGTGAGGACGGGGCGCCGCCTCCGCCGTACGCTCTTGAGACGGCGGGTGTTTTTGAGTGGGTGGGAGTGCGCGGCAAGGAAATGGTCCGGCAGCTTGCCGTTTGCAATACGGACGCCGCGGAATCCGCGCCGTTTTACGCAGCGCTTGAAACTCTGGGTGTCAATGATTCGAAGGCCGGAGAGGAAGATAACCGCGCGCCGGAATCTTCGCAGCGGCGGTTTTTTTACAGGCCTTTTTTCTATCTTTTAGCAGGATTGCTTTTATTGGAGGCGTGGCTGGCCAATCGTTTTTATAAGCCTCAGTGGGTCTAAATCGTGAAACAGGGAACCTTCGAAGAAAATCTTAAAAAGAGAACACGGGGCATTGTTTTTATGAATGCTGCCCGGGGACTTCTTTTTGCATTTGCCGCCGCCGGAATTCTTTTTTACGGTTATTCCGCCGCGCTTTTTTTTGCGCCCGGGTTTGTCCCTGTCCGTATTTCTCCGTGGGTGTTTGCGGCTGCGGCTGCTGTAATTCCCGCGGCTGCCGCTCTTTGGATTCTTGCGATGCATCACCATGACACCCGGCGTTTGATTCTCACGCTTGAAGAATCCTATCCGCACCTTCGGGAAAGACTTGTCACTGCGGTAGAATTTTCACGCAAGAAAAGCACCCTGCATGATAACCCTTTCAGTCTCGCTCTGGCCCGAAGTCTTGAAGATGAAATGACCGCACTGATGAGCCGCTTTGGTTTTGGGCGGGCCGCTTCGCCGATGAAGCTGATTTTGCCTGCGGGCGTGGCGGCCGTTCTTTTGTTTGCGGGTATCCTGCACGCGACCCTCCAGCCCGAATTTTTCCGTATGCAAAGCAGCGCCCCGGGCGGCGGAGCAATGAGCTGGCCCGGATTTGAAGCCTTCCGTCAGTCGGCGGCGCGGCGTTTTCAAATTGAAGTGATCCCCGGGCACTGCGATATCACGCGCGGCAGCAATGTCATGATTCAGGCGCGCGTGAAAGGGCCGCAGCCCAGTGAAGTGACACTTTATGTGAAACAAAAGCAGGATCCCGCGTGGAGAATATTTGTCATGGAACGCGCCGGTGATTCTCTTTATCAGCATGTCCTCACTTATGTGACCGAGCCGAGCGTTTATTTTGTCAAAGCTGAAGAGCAGGAATCCCTGCGCTATCAAATCAAATTGTCTCAGGCCCTTTCGGTCGAGAAGGCCCTCTGGAGAATTCATTTTCCTGAGCATACGAATCTTCCTGAAGAAAGCCGTCAGGGTTGGGGCCCGAAAATCACGGTACCTGAAGGCACGAGCATCCGTCTTGAGCTGACCATGAACCGCCCGGTCGGAACCGGAAAAGTTCTGGGTGAGTCCGGCCGCGAGTACCGCCTGTCGTCCGGAGCCGACCGCACTTTGATTGCAGACTTTACTGTGTTAAAGGATGAAATGCTCAGGCTGGATATCCGCACGCCTGAAGGTGAACCGCTTATGGGCGTTCCCGCGGTCTGGATCCAGACGCTGCCGGATCTACTTCCCTATCTGGAGGTTCTGGAGCCGCAGTTTCACAACTATGTTTTCCCGACCGAAGAGATCCCTTTTGAAGTGAATGTGAATGACGACTACGGTATGAAGTCGGTCACGCTGGTGGTCCGCTATCAAGGCAAGGAAGAGCGCATCGAATGGCTGAAACCCGAAGATTTGAAGAAAGACAAGATTACGTTAAAACCGGTTCTGGATCTCGAACGTTTCAAACTCTTCAGCCGCGACCTTGTGTTTGCTTACATTGAAGTGCGCGATAATTTCCCCGGCGACCCCGGGCATGTGGTTCAGTCGCCGTTGTTTACTTTTCTGATCCGCGATTACGTTGAGTATTTCAAGCTGAAATCCAAACAGCCTGAAACTCCCTCGATGCGCGCGCTGTTCGAAGGGGTCCTGATTGAACAGGAAAAAATCATGTCGGAATCCTGGGATTACATTTCCCGCCTTCCCGGTGAAGCTCCCAAAGGCTGGGAAGAAAATGCTCCGGCTTCTGCCGAAGCGAAAGCGGGGCAGCGATGAAAAAACTTTCCATCGCGATGATCCTTTTTGTGGCAGGCACGGCCGCGGCCCCGGCTCCTGCGCGCGCGCAGACCCAGCCCGCGGCGGCTATGCCGCGCGAGGTGGAACGTCTGCAGAAGCGTCAGCAGGATCTTAACCGCCAGATGAAAGCAAAGATCGAGGAAGTGGAGCGTGAGCATCCCGCCCTGGTCGAGAAGAACAAAAAAACATTTGAGCGCATCAAAGAGTCCCAGAAAAATCTCGAAGGGTCACTGGAGAAACTCTCCGAAGGGAATGTCACTGCGGCTTTTCAGCAGCAGGCTGACTTTTTCTCTGAGATGGCGAATGTCTTTGTTGAAGGTATTAACTTCATGCGTGACGACGAAGAAAAGAAAAGTCCGCCGATCGGCACTTTTTTGAAAAAGGAAGGCAGTCAGGTGAGGTTTCCGCGCGAGAAAAAAATGACGATGGGACGGAAGCCCTTTTACGAAGCGGAAAATCTGGGGCCTGCTCCGGAAGTGGTCACTCACGCGGTCAAAGAAGATCAGCCGGGCACAGCGCAGGAGTCTTCCCCTATGGAAGCGATGGACCATGACCTGAAAAAATCTTTTCAGTCGCGCCGTGACTCCCAGGATTCCCAGAAAACGCATGGATCCAAGCCGGAAGGCGCCGAGGTTCCGGCCGAGGGCGGAACTGAAACGCAGCATCTCGATGCGTCAGAGGTGAAAGAAGGCCGCGCGGAGGCCGGCGGCGCGAAGGCTGGAGCCGCGCGCGCGCGCAAGGAATCCGAGGAATCTGCGGCAGACGGTTCCGACGCGGTGGAGTCCGGTATCGGTCCCGCATCGGATGGCGGAGGTTCAGGCAGCTCTTTTTCAACAAAGGAAGGTGTTGAAGCCGCGCCTGAAGGACAGGGTTCGGAGCAGGGCGGGAATGCGTCGAAAGGCAATGCCTCGGGAGATTCTTCTGCCGGTGAAGGCGGCTTGACCGAAGGGAATGAAACCGCGAGTGCGGGCGCGGCGGCAAAAGAAAAAGCGATGTTGAAAACTCTGGAAGCTTTTGCGGAGTCAGGTTCTGAAAATAAGGAATCCGCGGAAGGCATGCTCGCGCAGTCCGGCCAAAGCGGGGATGATTCCCGATCGGGTCATGAAGCATCGGGGCAGGGGAGCAGTTCCGGAAACGGAGGCGCGTCAGACAGTTCCGGGTCGTCAGGTGACGGCGCGGGAGAAGGTTCCGGCGGCGCTGGAGGGGCTCTTCAGCCGGGTGATGTTGTTAATCTTTCCGAAACGGCACAAAAAAATGGAAGCGGTGAAAACCCTGGCGCGGGAGGCGGCGGCATGTCCTCGGGTCCAGGCGCCGAGTCTTCGATAAATGAAGGCGCGGGTGCTCTTGAGGGAGCTGCTAAGGGAGCTTCTTCGGGGCAAGGGAGCGGTTCCGGCAGTGCGGACGCGGGCGCGAATGCAGCTCAGGGAGTTTCTTCAGGAAACGAGAGCGGCGCGGCGGGCGATGAGACAGGCGGTTACGCGGAGGCAGGAACAGGAAGCGAAGCAGCGAGTGATTTTGTAAGTTCAGAGGCCGCTCCTTCAGGGCGCGGAACTTCAGGCGCCGCGGAAGCCGCAGAGAGCGGTTCTGCAGGCAGCGACTCACCGGAAGGTTTGGGCGGCGGCGGACAAAAAAATGAAGAAGCATCCTCGGCCGCAGGCAATGCCGGGGGAAGTTTCTCTTCAGGCTCGGGTTCCGGCATGGGTGCGGGCGGCAGCAATTCAGGTTCAGGCGCCGGGGGAGGTTCACAGCAGGGAGACAGTGAGTCTGCTTCTGCGGGTGAAGGGGATTCTTTTTTTGAAGACGGCTCGGGGTCAGGCAGCTCGGAAGGTTCCGCGGATGAAGTTTCCGGGCAAACAGGAGCCGCGCTTTCTGGTGAAGCTGAAGAAGGTTCTCCAGCGGGGCGGAGTTTGGGAAGCGGGCAGGGCCGCGCGCTTGAAACTTCTTCAGGTGAAGGCGGCGTTTCGGGTTCAGATGCTTCCCTGGGACATGGCGAGGGAAGCGGCGACGTACTTGTGGGCGGAAAAGGCATTTCACAGAGCGGTGAGTCCGGCGGACGCTCTGATCTCGCGTCCAGCGGCGAAACCTCCGGGGATGGTTCCGGAAAAGGCTCGGGTGTGAATAAGTCCGGCATGCAGAACAGCGGCGAATCAGGCGAGTCAGGATCGTCTTCAGGGAATCTTTCAAACGGTACAGGCGGCGCGGGTTCCGCGGGAAATCAAACAGGGACGGCCGCAAAAGAATCTTCGCAGGAAAATATTTCTGCCCATCATTCCGGTGCCGGCAAAGGTGCGGGCGGCGGCAGCAGTGGTTCCGGACAGGGAGCTTCCGCTGAAGCGCTTTCGGCGGGTTCCGGAAATTCCGGAGCGGGCGCGTCCGGTTTCGCAGATGGTTCAAAGGGTGAAGCTTCAGGAAGCGGCGAAGGTTCAGGTTCAGGGGATGCAAAGCAGGGAGCGGGAGACGGCTCGGGCGAAGGAGGGAGCGAGGCTTCGGAAGGTTCTGGAAGTTCCGGGAGCCTTGCGCGCGAAGCTTCTTCCGGAGAAGGCTTTTCTGACTCGGGTGCAGGTGCCGAGAAAGCCGGTTCTTCCCCCGGATCTCAAGACGGAGTTTCGCAGGGAACTGACGGCGCGGGAAATGCTTCGTCGTTCGAAGGAGCTTCTGCTTCGCGGTCATCGGGAAGTTCGAACGCTGCGCTTGCAGGATCCTCCTTAACTTCAGGACAGGGTTTTTCTGAAGGTGTATCGGATGGAACCGCAGGGAGCGGCGCGGGAGAGTCAGGAGAAGCCGGCGGCATGACTGCAGCCTCAGGATCTGGCGCCTCAGAGGGAGCAGGTTCAGGCGGTTCTGAAAATTCAGGATCAGCGCTGATGGGTTCTTCCAGTGCGTCCGCGAAAACAGCGGGTTCAAATCCGGCAGGCTTTTCAGGCGGCTCTTCCGAAGGGTTCGAGAGCGGCAGCGGCGCGGAAGGACTTGCTGTAGAAGAAAACAAATCTTTTGGGCGCGGCGCAGAAGGCGGCAGCGGTCCGGAAACGGCCTCGGGGCAAGGCTCTGGTGAGGGCGGCGAAGCAGGAAGCGGCCCGGGCCCTGAAAGCAGTTCACTTCGCAGTCCTGACGCAGGAACCGGACAGGGATCAGGATCCGGCGGCGGCTCGAGCGGTCTTGCCAGGGAAGCCGCGCAGAAATCAAATCCGGGAATGCCGCCGCCTGCTTCCACGGCCAGAACAGTGGAAGAAAAAGAAGGAAAAGCCGCAGGGCCTGTGACGCCGGCGAATCAAAAGAAACTTTCCCAGTCACGGCAGAAAAATCTTTCTGCTTCTTATGCGGAAGATACGCTGACGGGCGAAGTTCAGCCTTTGCAGGAAGGCCGCGCGGAAGATGCCGAAGAACTCGCGGATCCGCTCCTTACGGATGTCCGTGAGTCAGAAAAAGAACATGAGATGCTGGATGAGCAGGAGAACATGAATCCTGTGCGCGAGTGGCTTCTGCAGGAAAAACTGCTTCTTCACGAGTTGAAAAAATTCAAGCCCGTGCGTCAGCCCAATGATCAGAACCCTCCGTGGGAATATTATCTGATGCGCCAGAAGCAGCTGATGAATGAACTCAAGCAGATCCGACGCCGCATTGAATTTCTCGGCAAAAAAGACGAGTTTTTTATCGAGCTCCGTCATTTGTCGGATATCGCAAACCGCCTTCTGACACTTCTGAACCGCGGGGAGTTTACGGATTACAAGGCCGCGGGAAAAGCCTATGACGCTCTGCTCTCAGAACTGGAGCTTGTGAAACTTACTGGCCTGGAAGCGCCCCGGAAAGACGCCTTGTCCCGTTCTGGAGAGAAAGAGCTGATGCCTGAAGGCTACCGGGGCGCGATCTCCGAGTACTTTCAGCGCCTTTCGGAAGAATGAACCTGCCGGGTATGCCATTCGACATTGTTTTCCTGAACACCGCTCCGCCGCCGCTCCTCGCGGCTGTCCTCCTTGCGGGGGGCATTTATCTTTTTCTCGCTTACCACCGGTTCTCTATTGCCGCCCGCCCCGCCGTGCGCGCAGCTCTTTTAATTCTCCGCGTTATTCTGATGCTTGTCGTCTTTTTTATTTTGATGGATCCTTACTGGAGCCGGGAAAAAGAAAATGAATGGGTGGGTGTGCTTGTGGACACCTCGTCCAGCATGGCCGTGCGGGATGAGGCCGAAGGACAAAGCCGTCTTGAAGCCGTGCAGCGTTTTCTCAGAGAGGATTCTGGATGGAAGAATCTGGAAAAGAACGCGCTGAAGCGCTTTTATACTTTTGACTCGAAACTCCGCGATGTGAGTTCCGGGGATCTTCTTCAGGCTTCTCCGGGCGGCAATGAAAGCCGTCTGGTGTTTGCTGTGCGCGAATTGAACCGCCTTTATGGGGATGATCCGGGGCTCCTGGGGTGGATTCTTTTTTCAGACGGCGCGGCCACGGATGCGCCTGGCTCGGGATCGCCGGTTTTTGGTGACCCGGCATTTCCCTGGATTGCTGTTAACACGGGATCCGGTGAGCCCGTGCAGAATGTCAGCATGCAAGCCCCGGGCATCGAGAGCTTTGTTTTTACGAACCAGAAAATTCCGGTTGAAGCCCGTTGGACGTCTTCTCTGGCGGATGACGCGGCAGTGCGTCTTCAGGTCCGCCTGGACGGTCAGGAGCTTTTTGAAAAAGAAATTCCGGCGAACGAAGAAAAGCATGTGTTTGAAATTTCGGTTTCGTCCGGCGGTCCGCATGTTCTGGATTTTGATATCAAGACGGCTGGAGGAGGCGCTCCCGCGGAAAGCGATCACAGTGATAATCAGATACGCGCCTGGTTTCAGGCGGGAGCCCGCAAACTGAAAGTCTTTTACGCGGAATCCTTTTACAAGGATGAGAATTTTTTCAAAAAAGCTTTGGAGGAAGACAGCGTCTTCCATGTGGATTTTGCTTCCAGCCTGATTGGTTTTGCCAAGAAGCAGGGCGTTCCTTTTATCAAGGACTCTGTTTATGGTTTGCCCCGCACGCGTGAAAGCCTGCAGGCTTACGATGTAATTGTTCTAAGCGACGTGAAGCGTAACCTTCTGACGCCGGACCAGATCCTCTGGATCCGCGAACTGGTGGAGCAAGAAGGCGGTGCTCTTGTGATGGTGGGCGGCGTTGATTCTTTTGGCGACGGCGGTTATTCGGGTTCGGAACTCGAAAAACTTCTCCCGGTTGAAATCAGCGATGTGTATAAAAAAGACGTGTATCTCGCGGCCAAAGGAACAGTCGACCAGCCATTCCGGGCGGTGCGTCCTGCGGAGGAAGAAAAGCACCCTCTTCTCCAGCTTTCGGAAAATGCCGAAAGAAATAACTCGCTCTGGAATACCATGCCGAATCTCGGCGGATACAACTATGTGGGGCGTCTCAAACCTGGTGCCGTCTCTCTTTTGCAGCATCCCGCGGATGTAAGCTCTCATGGCCCGCGTGTGATTCTCGCGGTGCAGAATTTCGGCGCGGGCAAATCGCTCGCGTTTACCTCGGATGTGACGCCTAACTGGGGGCAGTGGTTTCAGGAATGGAAAACCGAAGAGGAAGGATGGCTCTACTCTTCTTTCTGGCGCAGCGCCTTTTTGTGGCTGACCGAAAGCCGTTCGCGCCGCAAACTGGAACCCTTTGATGTCGTGATGACTCCGCCGGCTCCTGAAGAAAATCAGCCCGTGGAGTGGACGGCGTATTTGCCGGGAACCCTTGAAAAGACTCCGCAGGAATCCTCTCTGCAGTTTGAGGTTTTTCAGGAGGCGAAGCGCGTCCGCTTTCTTGAACCTTCAGTGGTTTCCGCCGAGCGCAAGTTTACCTGGAGCGCGGGCAGTTTCACGCCGGGCGATTACCGCCTCCGCGTGACCTGGCTGCGCAAAAGTCAGCCGGCTCTTTCCGTGGAAAAACCCTTTTCTGTCCGGCCGCCGCTTGTCGAGGTCCGTCATTTGACCGCGAATCCGGATATGCTGAGCCAGCTTGCCCGGGAGACGCAGGGAGAGGTCTTTCCGCTCGCCGAACCCCGCCTGGAAGAAGCGCTTCGAAAAATCCGGAAAGTTCATCTTCGGCGGCATTCCACACCGGCCTGGCATCATCCGCTGGTCTATCTGCTGGTGATCGGCCTGCTTTCGCTCGACTGGTTCCTGCGAAAGAAAAAGGGTCTCGAATAATTCTTTTTTGGGAAACCATGCGCTGTCCCGTATAATCCTCAACACCTTTTCCATCTCATTTTGTTGAAACAAATCGGAAATCATTATGAAGCTCTCTAAAATCCGCATCTCGTTTTTTCTCTGCTTTTGCCTTGCGCAGCCTTTTTCCCTCAGCGCGGAAGAACTTCCTCCGATGCCCGAAGGGCCGCTTCTGCTGACAAGCATTACCCCGGAGCAGCTCTCTGCGGATTACTGGATTGACCGCCTGCCTGATCCCGATACGGTGATCAAAACCCCTGAGGAGCTGAAAAAATTCAACAAGGAAATCCGCGCCATACTTCCCGAACAGCGGGATATTTTTTCAATGGAATCCTCCCGCTCAGGAAAGGGCGTCGCCGATGATTTTAAAAATGTTTTTAACGCGGTGCGCGGCCGGTCGCTTCTTTTTGATGACAATACGCCGGTTCCCAAAGCTTTTTTTGATAACCGCGTGAAACCCGTTGTGGCGTGGGACAAAGTCCCGGAACGTATTCAGTACCGCTGGGGCGCCGCAGTGAGGCCCGCGTCTGTGCGGGCTTTGCCGACCGATGTGAAGCTTCTCGAAAAACCGGATGATATTGAATTCGATATGCTGCAGTTTACTCAGATCAAGCTGTGGACCCCGCTGGCGATTTACCACACTTCTTCGGACGGCAAGTGGTACTACATTCAGGCGCCGTACACGCGAGGCTGGGTCAAAGCCAGCGATATCGCGTTTTTTTCAACGCGTGACGCTCTCAAAAAGTACGTCGAGAGCCCAAAGTTTCTTGTTGTGACAGGGGAAAGCGCGCGGCTTTATTCTGATCCGGGGATGAACGAGTTCTCCCAGCGCGCGAGCATGGGGACGATTATTCCCCTGGCAGGCCAGGCCGAAGAGGCGTATGTCGTGGAAGTCCCGGTAAGAGGCGAGGCAGGAAAAGCGTCCGTTCGCAAAGCTTACATCGGCCTCCAGAGCGATGTCAGCCGCGCGTTTCCCGCGTATACCCAGCGCAACGTCATCCGCCAGGCCTTTAAACTTCTCGGCGCGCGCTACGGCTGGGGCGGAATGTACAACGGGCGCGACTGTTCCGGATTTACGCATGATGTTTTTTTAAGCCTGGGGCTGGATATGCCGCGGGGCTCAAGAGAACAGGGGTTTGTCGGAACCCAGCTGGGTCACTTTAAAGCTTTTCGCGATGACGAATACAAGGCGACAGTTTTACGCTCGGCGGCGCCCGGAATCACGCTGATTCGAATGCAGATGCACCTGATGATTTATCTCGGGGAGGTGGGAAATAATTTTTACGTGATTCATTCCACCTGGGCTGAACGCTACTCCATGACCTCGGACGACAAGAACCGCATCAATCAGGTTGTGGTTTCTGATTTGACGCTGAATGGGCGCTCCAGAATCGGATCTCTTTTTGACCGCATTCTTTCCGTGAACGAAGTCAACTAGCCGGCCTGTACTTAAACGATTCCGAGCTCTCCCATGTCTTCGCCGGCATTGATAAAGAGCGAACAGTTCTGAAAATCTTTCGGCAGCTCGCCGCTCAGGGTGCGCACGGTGTAACGGACATTGCCGTCCTTGTAGACGGGTTCCGTGACCTCAATGACGGCGTTGAGAAGTGTTCCGTCAGGATTGAAAACTGACAGTGTCGCGTTCGGCGGATCCGCCTCGAAATTTCCGGGGCCCTGTTTCCAGTTCTGCACGAATTGCTGCGTGTTCAAATGGCCCGCGACGCGGTAGGGACGATCACTGAAATAAATCGTTGCCGATACATCGTTCAGCGTAACCTGAATACCGTCAAACGATCCTGATTTGGCCGATTGCACGAAAAGATACGCGGGTCTTTGCGAGCTGTCCAGAATGTGCGGGCTGGCGGCCTGAAGACGCGGCCCCGGGCAAACGGCAAGAACGAGCAGAAACGTGATAACCTTTTTCATGAGAACCTCGTTTTAAATGAATGTTGGATATCAGGGGGCCTTTTGAGTATCGGTCTCTTTTGAAAAAATTTGACCTGTCTTTCGGACGCGGCAGACTGCTTTTTTCTTCACATGATCCAGGGGCGCGGGCCCCATCCTAAAAAGGAGCTTTGATTTATGACGCAGGGATTTGTCTCGGTCGGGACTTTCGCGGGCAATATGGAGGCGGAACTTGCTAAAAACTGTCTTGAAGCCGAAGGTATCCGGGCTCTTCTGACATCCGACTCCAGGGATCCTCGCTGTCCTTTCAGCCTGATGGTGGCGGAAGCGGATGAAACACGCGCCCGTGCCTGTCTGGAGGGTGCCGGCGGACCGGCGGCAGATGCACCGCAGGCTGTCCCGGAAGATGCCGCCGCACAGCTTGAGGAAGCAGGCCGGGAATTTGAGGCTTTGCGTCTTTCTGAGCTGAAACAGAAAGCGGCCGGGGTCAAGTCCTCGAAAATGATGGCGATCGCGGCCTTGGCTGCGGCGCCGGTGCTTTACATTGTGATTCCGGAAAAAAACATTGCTTCAAGGGCCGTTCTGGCCTGCCTCTTGTGGGCGGTGATCGAATTTTTTGTCTGGAAAGATGCGCGGAAAGCGTCGGAAGAACTTAAAGGAAAATTCCCCGGATCCTGAAATTCCAGGAAATTATTTCGGGACCTTGGGAAGAGCCAGCGTGTCGCCCTGCGTCATGAGGAAATAGCCCAGACCTCCGAAAATAATAATAACGGCAAGGATGAGGAGAATGATCGCGCCCTTTCCCATGCCCGGGTCTTCTTTGATGAAATTTTTGTTTTCGTTTGTCATCGTAAAACTCCTGTGTTGGAAATCCAAATTAACCCTTTTTGCGGGTATTTTCCATATCGGCCGCAATCGCAAAATCCTAAAGATCGAAAGGCCGTAACATGACCCAGGAACACGAAGTCAAAATAGAAAAAATGGCCTATGGCGGTGAAGGTATCGGCTTTATTGACGGCAAAGTCTGCTTTATTGAAGGAGCTCTTCCCGGAGAAAAAGTCAAAGTCCGTCTGATGCAGAGCAAGCAGAACTACGCGAAGGGGCGTCTTCTCGAAGTGCTCGAAGCGTCGCCGCACCGCGAAACTCCGCCGTGCCCTTACGTTGAAGCCTGCGGCGGCTGCCAGTACCAGCATCTTGCTTACAGCGAAGAACTTCGCTGGAAAGAAATTCAGGTCAGGGAACACCTCGAACGGTTTTTAAAACTTCCGGGCGAAAAAGTCTCCGCGATCCGCCATGCCGAGTCTCCGTATGGTTACCGCAACAGCGTCACGCTTAACGAAACCTCGCCTTCGCCCAAGCCGCAGGCGTTCGGATTTGTGGGCCGTGATAACCGTACGATTCTCCACATTGATAACTGCCTTCTCGCGGATCCCCGGTTAACTCCGGCTTTTAAGGAAACCCGTCTTCTTCGAAAAGGGGAATCCCGCATCAGTTTGAGAGTCGGTGAAAATGGAAAGATTTTCTCGGGCCGTGAAGATCAGCTTTTTTCCATGAAGGTCGGCAGCGAGTCGATTCTGACCAGCTCCAAAGGTTTCTTTCAGAACAATCTGGAGATCACGCGCCAGATCGGGGAGACCGCGGCGCGCTGGGTCAAAGCGGCCGCGCCAAAACTTTTCGCCGATCTTTACGCGGGCGCCGGCACCTTTACTCTGCTCGCGGCGGCGGGAGTTCCCGAGCTGATGTGCCTTGAAGAAAATCCGCACAGCCTTTCCGCGCTGCGCGAAAATTTCAAAGGCCGAGGGCTTGAGGCGGACATCATCGAAGGTCTTTCGGAAAAATCGTTTCCGCGTTATTTGAAGCGCAAGCCGCGGGAAAACATCTTCGTGTTTGTCGATCCTCCCCGCACTGGAATGTCCGAAGACCTTGCGGTCTTTCTGGCAGGGGAACCCTCGATCAAACATCTCGCGTATCTGTCCTGCCATCTTGGAACGCTGACCCGGGACCTCGGAAGAATTCTGGCCAAGGGCCGTCATGAAGTCAGCGAAGTGATCCCTTTTGATATGTTTCCGAGAACCAAGCACATTGAAGTCGCAGTTCTTCTCAAGAGGATTTAACCAGAGTCTTTTGAACACGCCGCGGCGTGTTATAATTCATCTATGAGCGAAGAAAAAGAGTATTACGCCAGAGAAGAGGCTTTCCGGGTTTTTCAGGAGGGCTATGAAAAGCAGACCCAGGGCGATGTCGAGGAAGCCATTGGGCTTTATCAGCGCTCAATTGATCTCTACCCGACGGCGGAGGCCTACACCTTTCTGGGCTGGGCTTATAGTTTCCAGAGCCGTTACGACGACGCGATTGAAGCGTGCCGCAAGGCGATTTCCGTGGATCCCGATTATGGCAACCCTTACAACGATATCGGCGCCTACATGATTGAAAAAGGGAAGCTTGAGGACGCGATTCCGTGGCTTGAAAAAGCCGTGACCGCGAAGCGTTACGAGTCTTACTGCTACCCGCTCTATAACCTCGGACGCGTCTGGGAGAGAAAGGGCGATTGGGAGAAAGCTTTCTACCATTACAACGAAGCGTTGAAAGATAACCCTGATTATACGCTCGCGCGACGCGCGAAGGCGCGGATGCAGGCGCTGTTCAATTAATGATATCCTTCCGTCATTAAAGGCTTTACACCGATTCATACTCATCCCGCAGTATCCCCCGTCCGCTCTCAAGAATGATTTGGAGAATACAGACGCTTGTTGTATCATAACGCCTTCTTTTAAAGGCACTTAAAGGCATATGCTTGGCGATTATTTTGGAATTTTAATTCTGTTTCTGATGGCCGCGGGTGTGGCCGGGCTGTTTATTTTTCTGTCCGAAAAGCTTGGGCCGAAAAAACCAAACGCGGCCAAGAACATGCCCTATGAGTGCGGACAGGTTCCCTTTGAACTTCCAACGGGACGTCACGCGGTCAAGTTTTATCTGGCCGGCATTCTTTTTGTCATTTTTGATATCGAAATCATTTTTCTTTTCCCCTGGGCGGTCGCTTTTCACAGCCTCGGCGCTTCCGTTTTTTTTGCCGTGCTGTTTTTCCTGATCATTTTTGAACTCGGGTTTGTTTACGCCTGGAAAAAAGGAGCCTTGAAATGGAATTAACCTCACCGATTACCGAGGGGTCCCAGGGCGGATATCTGACCAGCCGGCTTAATGACATGATCGGCTGGGCGCGGAAGTTTTCGATTTTTCAGTACCCGTTTGTGACGGCCTGCTGCGGTATGGAATATATGTCGACGGCCTGCTCGCATTATGATGTGGACCGTTTCGGCGCCGGACTTCCGCGTTTTTCGCCTCGCCAGTCCGACGTGCTGTTTGTTGTGGGAACGATTTCCCACAAGATGGCACCGGTCCTGAAAATGATTTATGACCAGATGGCGGATCCCAAGTGGGTTGTCGCGTTCGGCGTCTGCACCTGCACGGGCGGTTTTTATGATAATTACGCGACGGTGCAGGGTATTGATACCCTGATTCCCGTTGATGTCTACATTCCAGGATGTCCCCCAAGACCCGAAAACGTTCTGGACGGACTGATGAAGCTCCAGGAAAAAATTCAGCGCCAGAAACAGGAAGTTTGATTTTCGAGGTTTTCCGAAACCCCCGTTTTTGTTTTTAATCAGGCAAAAGATGGATTAAACATGCCGGTCATTGATTTGCTTAAAGAAAAATTTCAGGCGGATGTTCTTGAAACCCATGCCGCGCACGGGGATGAAACCGCTGTCGTGACGCGCGCCGCGTTTTCTGCGATCGCCGCTTTCGTGAAGCAGGACCCCGCTTTTGACTGCAATGTTCTTATCGACATCACGGCCGTGGACGGCTTGAATCTGAAATGGAAACCCCGTTTTGAAGCGGTTTACCATTTTCTATCGACCGCGAAGAACCACCGGATTCGATTGAAAGTGCGCGTCGAAGAAAAAGACGCCGTCATGCCGACCCTCACGGGTCTCTGGCCCATTGCCAACTGGTTTGAACGCGAAGTCTGGGATATGTTCGGCATTAAATTCGAAGGCCATCCGGGTTTGAAACGCATCCTGATGTACGAAGAGTTTGTCGGGCACCCCCTTCGCAAAGACTATCCTTACAGCAAACGTCAGCCGCTCATCGGCCCCAGGAATTGACCGTGGATCACCCGACGCAGGAACAGCCTCCAAAACTTCGCAAGGAATCGATGCTTTTGAACATCGGTCCCGCGCACCCCGCGATGCACGGTATTGTCCGCATTATTACGGAACTTGAAGGTGAAACGGTCGTAAACGCCGACGTTGAAATCGGCTACCTTCACCGCGCCTTTGAAAAGTCCGCCGAACAGGGCGGTTATCTGCAGGTCATTCCTTACACCGACCGTTTGAACTATGTTTCGCCGCTCATCAACAATGTCGGGTACTGCCTCGCGGTCGAGAAACTTTTTGATCTCAAGACCACAGAGCGCGCCCAGTTTATCCGCGTGATTGTCAGCGAGCTTTCGCGCGTGACGGATCATTTGACCTGCGTCGGAGCGACTGCGATGGAAATGGGCGCCTTCACGGCCTTTCTCTACATGATCAAGGCGCGCGAATGGCTTTATCAGCTGATCGAAGAAATTACAGGCGCCCGCCTCACCATTTCCTACTGCCGCGTCGGCGGTGTAAAAGGAGACCTGCCCGAGAACTTTAATCAGCGCTGCCGCGATATCATCCGCGACACCCGCGGTGTGCTGAAAGAATGCGACAGCCTTCTGACCAAGAACCGCATTTTCGTTGACCGCATGAAAGATATTGGTGTGATCACCAAAGAGCAGGCGCTCTCCTACGGGATTACCGGACCTTTTCTTCGCTCCACCGGCTGCGACTACGATGTGCGCCGCGCGTTTCCTTATCTTGCGTATGACCGTTTTGATTTTGAAATTCCGGTGGGGACGACGGGTGATAATTACGACCGTTACCTCTGCCGCATGGAAGAAGCCGAGCAGAGTATGCGCATCGTCGAGCAGGCGCTCGAAATGATTCCCGGCGGCCCCGTGCTTCTGGATACCGAGGGCAAGGAAGTTCCCGCGGAGTTTCTGATCGATGAATCCAAGATGGGCCGCACCGGCGGGCATTGCGGCGTGGTCGCGCAGTTTGATCCCACACTCTCAGGGAACAACAAGGAAATTTACGGCGATATTCAATCCGCGAACAAGCGCGTGGTTCTGCCCGCGAAAGAAGACACCTACGGCAACATCGAGGGCCTGATGAATCATTTCAAAGGCATCATGATGGGCCATGGCATTCGTCCGCCGCAGGGTGAAGCGTACCTTCCTGTGGAAGGCGCGAACGGCGAGCTTGGTTTTTATGTGGTCAGCGACGGCACGGATAAGCCTTACCGCGTGCGCGTGCGTCCGCCGTGTTTTGTGATTATGGCAGCTTTACCCACGATGCTTCACGGCTACACAGTCGCGGATATTATCCCGACATTTGGTTCCGTGAACATGATTGGCGGAGAACTTGACCGATGAGCAGCGCCCCTGAAAATCTTGTCGATAAAATCTTCACACCGGATCTGCGCAAAAAAGCCGATGAGCTTGTCGCGAAGTATGAGAACAAACGCGCTCCGGTTCTGATGGTGCTCCGCCTTGTGCAGGATCACCACGGTTATATCAGTCTCGAAGGACAGAAAGCCGTGGCCCATTACCTCGGGCTTCCTGAAGTCGATGTCCACGAAGTGGTCACGTTCTACACGCTGTTTCACACCCAGCCGCGCGCGAAAACAGAATTCCATGTCTGCCGCTCGCTTTCCTGCACATTGATGGGTGCGGACCTCGTCGTGAAGTGCGCCCAGGAACGTCTCGGGATCAAAAATGGTGAGACCACACGCGACGGCGCATTCTCTGTAGATCAGGTGGAATGTCTTGGGGCCTGTGAACTGGCGCCTATGCTGCAGGTGAACGACGGTGAATTTTACGGTCCGCTGACGCCTGAGAAAATGGCGCAGCTGATCGAAGAAGCTCAGCAGGGAAAACTTGATGCCTGGAAAAAAACACACCGTATGAACGCGGGATCAAAATAATGGAAAAAATTCTCTCCCGCTTTTTCGTGCCGGGAAAAACATTCTGGATGGATGAGTACGAAAAAGACGGCGGCTACGAACAGGCGCGCAAAGTCTTTGAATGCTTCACCCGCGAAGCGGTGATTGAGGAAGTAAAAAAGTCCAATCTGCGCGGTCTTGGCGGCGCCGGTTTCCCGTGCGGCATGAAATGGAGTTTTGTTCCGCAGAATACAGGAAAGCCTGTTTATCTGGTCGTCAACGCGGACGAGGGCGAGCCCGGCACGTTTAAAGACAAGTACATCATCCGTCATGTGCCGCACACGCTTCTTGAAGGCATCATCATTGCCGCCTATGCCAACAACGTGCATAAGGCCTATGTTTATATCCGCGGAGAGTATTCCGGCCCCGCCGACATTCTCGAGCGCGCCATCGAAGAAGCGAAAAAGAAAAATTACCTCGGTAAAAAAATCTTCGGCCGCGATTATGACCTTGAAGTAGTTGTGCACCGCGGCGCGGGCGCTTACATCTGCGGTGAAGAAACAGGCCTTCTCGAATCGCTCGAAGGCAAGCGCGCGTACCCGCGCCTGAAGCCGCCTTTTCCGGCCGTGGTCGGCCTCTTTGCCTGTCCCACGGTGATCAATAATGTGGAAACGCTTTCTTACCTGCCCGCGATTTTCAAAGGCGGCGCTGAGTGGTACGCGAAACTGGGTTCCGAGAAAAATGGCGGCATGAGGCTCCTTTGCGTCAGCGGCCATGTCAAGAAGCCGGGTGTCTATGAACTCCCGCTTGGGATTCCGCTTCGTGAAGTGATTTACACGCACGCGGGGGGTATCCGCGAAGACCGCAAACTGAAAGCTGTTGTTCCCGGCGGACTTTCCGCCGCGATTCTCACGGCTGATGAGATTGATGTCGGTATGGACTTTGACCAGCTTCGGGCCAAGGGTACGATGGCGGGTTCCGGCGGCGTGATCGTGATGGACGAAACCACCTCGATTGTCGAAGCACTGATGGTGACGATGCGTTTTTACGCGCATGAATCCTGCGGACAGTGTTCGCCCTGCCGGGAAGGCACGGGCTGGGTGAATAAAATCCTGAACCGTGTTGTCGGCGGAGAGGGTCGTCAGCAGGACATCGATAACCTGCTCGATATCTGTTCTTTCATGGGCGGAACCACGATCTGCGCTCTCGCGGACGGAGCGGCGATGCCGCTCAGAAGTTATCCGCAGAAATTCCGCTCGGAATTTGAAACCTATATCGTCCAGAAAAAATCTAACCCGCTTATTCTTTCTGAATTACATACGCACGGCGTGCACAGCCGCGGCGGACAAAGAGAATTTCACAAGGTTTAAGATGCCGAAACTGACGATTGACGGAAAAGAAATCGAAGTGCCGAAGGGCACGAGGCTTATTGAAGCGGCGAAATGTGCCGGCATTGATGTACCCTATTACTGTTACCATCCCGGACTTTCCGTCGCGGGCAACTGCCGCATGTGTCTTGTTGAAGTCGAGAAAACGCCCAAGCTTCAGATTTCCTGCCATATCGAAGCGGCTGACGGCATGGTTGTCCGGACCAATACCGAAAAAGTACTGAAGACCCGTCAGCATGTTCTGGAGTTTCTGCTTTTGAATCATCCGGTGGATTGTCCTGTGTGCGATCAGGCCGGCGAATGCTGGCTTCAGGACTACTACATGAAGCACGGCCTGTATGACAGCCGTCTCAACGAGGATAAAAACAAAAAACCCAAAGCCGTTCCTCTCGGCCCGAACGTGATGCTTGATGCTGAACGCTGCATTCTGTGTTCCCGCTGCATCCGTTTCTGCGATGAAGTTTCAAAAACTTCCGAACTTGGCTTTATCAACCGCGGCAGCCATACCGAAATTGCCGTGGCGCCCGGCCGCCAGCTCGACAACAAATATTCGGGCAATACCGTGGACATCTGTCCCGTCGGCGCTTTGACCGACCGTGATTTCCGCTTCAAGATTCGTGTCTGGTATTTGAAAGAAAACAATTCCGTCTGTTCCGGCTGCGCCCGCGGCTGCAGCATTCAGGTACACTATAATCTCGACCGCCCGCATCACGGCAAAGGCGAGCGTGTAAAACGTTTGAAGCCCCGCTATAACGCGCAGGTGAATAAATGGTGGATGTGCGACGAAGGCCGTTACGGATATAAGTCCCATGACGCGAACCGCATTCTCGAAGCCGTTTACCGCGCTCCCGGCCAGCTCAAGGAAATGAACGGGGAGGAAGCCATTGCCGAATTGACGGCAAAGATGACCTCTGCCGGGAAAAAAATCGGCGTTCTTTTGTCGCCGCAGCTTTCAAATGAAGAACTCTACCTCGCGAAGCAGATTTTTACCGGACATCTGAGGCTTGAAGATGTCGCCCTCTTATCTCCGAACGCGGAAGGCTTTCAGGATGACATCCTGATTCGGGCGGATAAAAACCCGAACACCAGGGGTGCCTCTGAACTCGGTCTTAAAACGGGACAGGCTGGCGCTGTTCTGGAAAAAGCGGCTTCGGGCGGCCTTGAAGGCCTGATTGTTTTCGGCCAGGACTTAACGGCGTGCTTTGACGCGGGCAAACAGAAAAAAGCCTTTGAGAAGCTTGCGTGGTCTTGCTTCGTGGGCAGCAATCATCACCTCACTTCGGAATTCGCGTCTCATGTCATTCCTGCCGCGACCCATTTTGAAAAAGAAGGCACGTTTACGAACTTCGAAGGCATTACCCAGAAATTTGAAAAAGTCCTGGAGCCTTTAGGTTCCGCCAGAGCGCAGTGGGAAATCCTCCTGGCTCTCGGCAAAAGCCTTGGGATGAATCTTCCCTATGAAAGGGCTGAAGATATTTTTCACGAACTTTCGCTGAACGTTCCCTTTTTCAAAGATCTCACTTATGAAAAGCTCAACGCCGGCGGCGAGGACATCCGCGCGATGGCCGCGCCGACGATTCCGTCGCTTGAGCAGTACGACAACATTCTGTAATTTCAGGAATAAGGTATTAAGTCATGATCGTTACGGCAATTCTCGCGGGTCTGGTGCTCTTCATGGTCATCAACTACGCCGCGCTTCACACCTGGATCGAACGCAAACAGAGCGCGATGATGCAGGACCGTATCGGCGCCAACCGCGCGCGCGTGGTGCTGCCCTGGAAATGGGCGGCTCCGATCAACTTCCTTTTGAAGCCGATCAACAGCCTGGGTCTTTTTCATCCTATTGCGGACGCGATCAAGATGTTCACGAAAGAAGATTACATTCCGCCTTTCGGCGACCGCTTCCTTCACACGCTTGCTCCGGTTCTTTCTTTGACTTTTGCCCTGATGGGTTTTGCCGCGATTCCTTTCGGCGATGTGCTCATCGTCGGTGCCCATAAAATCAATCTTCAGGTTGCTCCCGTCAATGTCGGAATTCTTTATGTTTTCGCGATGGCCTCGATGGGCGTCTATGGCGTTATCCTCGCGGGCTTCGCGTCCAACAGCAACTACGCGTTTCTTGGCGGCCTGCGCGCGGCGAGCCAGATGCTGGCTTACGAAATCACGCTGGGTCTGACGATTCTCGGTGTTGTGATGATCTATGGATCAGTGGATCTGCAGGAAATCGCGCGGGGTCAGGGCGACCTTCTCTGGGGCTGGCTTCCCAAGTGGGGCTTTCTGCTTCAGCCGGTAGGCTGCCTGCTTTTTCTGGCCGCGGGCATCGCCGAAACCAAGCGCGTTCCCTATGACATGCCGGAAGGTGAATCGGAAATCGTAGGTTACTTCACGGAATACAGCGGCATGAAATTCGGGATGTTTTATTTCACGGATTTTATCGAAACGATTTTAATCGCTTCGTTGACGACGGCCCTGTTCTTCGGCGGCTGGCAGGTGCCTTTCCTTTATGCCGGCGGTTTCGAGTTCCCGTGGGGCGCGTCGATCGCGCTTCCTCATCTTGCTGTTGTGGCCCTGCAGATCGGCTCTTTTGCTTTTAAAGTCATCGCTTTCTGCTGGCTCTTCATGATCATCCGCTGGACATTTCCGCGTTTCCGTTATGACCAGCTGATGGATCTTGGCTGGAAGGGCATCTTTCCGATCGCCCTTTTGAATCTTGTGCTTACGGCCGCTTTTCTGCTGATTTTTCGCTCTTAAGCGCTGTCTTTCTCTCATGTAAGCAAGCCCGAAGGGATTTTTCTGGTGCCCTTTTCCATTTTCCATAAAACCCGCAGAAATCTTGGAACAGTTCTTCAAAGCTCACGGCTTGCCGTCCCCTTGACTCTTGCTGCTGTCCTCGGAATGCTTACAGGCCTTTCCGTCGTGATCTATGTCCGGAGTATCGAATATGTCCGGGCGCTTTTTCAGCAGCTGTCCGTGATGGCGGCGCCTTTTATTCCGAGCCTGCTTTTAGGCGCCGCTCTGACGGCAGCCGGAGGACTTCTGGTCGGTATCTTGACACGGACCCAGATTCCGGAAAGCCGCGAGCAGGGCGTTCCGGATCTGCTTAAAGCGATGGCCTTGAGAGGCGGGTACATTTCCTCAAAAAACACTCTGGTCAGAGCCCTGGCCTCGGTTCTTACTTTAGGATCAGGATTCTCCACGGGCCGCGAGGGGCCTGCGGTTCATCTGGGGGCCGGTATCGGCTCCAAGCTTGGACGTCTTATCGGAATGAATCCGGCGCGCGTAAAAAATTTCGCGGCTTGCGGCGCCGCCGCCGGCATTGCGGCGGTCTTTAACGCGCCGATTACGGCGGTCATGTTCTGTCTCGAGATTGTGTTTCGTGATTTTGGTGTCCGCGCGCTGAGTACGATTGTGATCGCGTCTGTTTCCTCCAGTATTATCAGCCGGATATTTCTTGGGAATTCCCCGGCGTTCAGCATTCCATTTCACCGTGTCGCCAGCCCGCTGGAACTTCCTCTATACGCGCTTCTTGGAGTTTTTTCAGGTCTTGTCGCCTGCCTTTTTATTATCGTTTTTGACCGCACCGACCGCTGCTTTGAAAAGCTTGTCATGCCGCAATGGCTTAAGCCCGCATTGGGCGGTGCTTTGGTTGGACTTATGGGCTTTGGCCTGCCCGGCATATCCGGCATGGGCTTCGAAACCATGGAAGCCATGATGCATGGAAAGCTCGCGTTTGAAGTGCTTCTTATGGTTATGCTTGTTAAAATTCTGGCGACGTCCGTGAGCCTGGGTTCTGGAAGCACAGGCGGGACATTTGCTCCAGCGCTGTTTATCGGAGGCGGATTAGGCGGCGTTTTTGGAATGCTTGTTCAAGGCCATGTGCCGTTTGCTTCGGGATCCGCCGGTGCCTACGCGCTTGTGGGTATGGCGAGTGTTTTTGCCGGTGCCTTCCATGCCCCGGTGACGGCCATACTTCTTGTTTTTGAAATGACGGGGGATTACCACATGATTCTTCCCCTGATGGCGTCTACCGTGATTGCCGCTTCTATTTCACAAAGACTTCAGCCTGAACCGATCGATACCATCAAACTGAAAAGGCAGGGTGTGGATGTCGGGTCCGTGGAAAGCACATCTTTTCTTGGCACTATGCTGGTGCGTGACGCGATGAATACCGGCTTTGAAACGATTTCAAATCAAGTTCCGGCGGCGAAGGCGCTTGAAAAAATAGCGGCCAATCCCGGAAAGACGATTTTTTCCGTCAATGCCCAGGGTGAGGTCACGGGAATTCTTACCACGAAAATGCTGGAAAACTATCTTGTCGCTGAAGACGCGATGACACATGTTATTGTCGAAGATATTGCCAGCCCCGTTTATGAAGTCTGCTACCCCGAAGATGCACTTGGCGACGCGGTTCATATTATGAAAACACAGAACCTTGAAACTCTTCTGGTTGTGAGTCCCGAGCGTCATGGCGTTCCTATGGGAGTGCTTAAATCCGAGGACATCTTCCGTGTTATTGCTCACCTGGCGGTCAAGAGGGAGGAGTTGCTCAGGCGGACAGAAGACGGAAGATCCGGGAAAATCGCTTCCGTGCGTTTTCGCGTACACGGAAAGTCACCTCTCGCCGGACAGGAAGTCCGCCAGCTGGCTTTGCCTGAAGGCGTGGTTCTGAATGTGATTCTCCGGAATCAGGAAACCCTGATTCCTCACGGAAACACAAAGATTCAAGCCTATGACAAAATTATCGCAACGGTACTTATTGAGCATGAAGAAGCTTTTCGGGTCTGGCTGGAAAAGCAGAAAATACACCTGTCATTCAAGGAGCAGATGTGATGATGAAAGAAACCCAAAGCGCGGGCGGGATTATCCTGAACGAAGAAGGCAAGGTTCTGCTTGTTGAGCAGCGCCGCGGAGTCTGGTCGCTTCCCAAAGGTCATCTGGAAGGAAAGGAAACGCCTCTTGAAGCGGCCTTGCGTGAGATCGATGAAGAGGCGGGCATTACGAAACTGGAATTAAAAAAAGAGCTCGGCTGTTACAAGCGCTATAAAATCGGCAAAGACGGCAAGGATGATCCGGCCGAATTGAAGACCATGCACATCTTTCTTTTCACGACTCCGGAAAAGAAGTCAAAACCCAAAGACCGCACCATTGTCGGTCTTGAATGGTTTCGCCCTGAGGATGTCGCGAAGCATTTAACTCATCCCAAAGACCGCGCCTTTGTGGAAGCGGCTCTTCCCGTCATCAAAAAATACAGTCCCCGGGTATAAAAAAAGCGGAGCAGGATTTCTCCCGCTCCGCTCATTAAACTTAAAACTCTTCTGATTAAACCGCGACCGCGGCTTTCGTGCCCTGAAGCTGGCTTTCCACAAACTCCCAATTGACGAGTTTCCAGAATGCTTCAACGTACTTGGGACGCACATTGCGGTAATCGATGTAATACGCGTGCTCCCAGACATCGCAGGTCAGAAGCGGTTTGTTCGCGCCCGTGAGAGGCGTGCCCGCGTTCGCTGTGGATTCCAGCGCAAGGGAACCGTCAGGCTTTTTCACAAGCCACGCCCAGCCCGAACCGAAAAGATTCACGGACGCGTTGGTGAACGCTTCCTGAAACTTTTCAAAGGATTCAAAGGACTTGTTGATCGCGTCGCCGAGTGCGCCCTTGGGAGCGCCGCCGCCATTTGGAGAAAGACAGTTCCAGTAAAACGTATGGTTCCAGACCTGGGCCGCGTTGTTGAACACCGGGCCTTGCTGGGACTTCTTGATGATTTCTTCCAGAGAAGCTTTAGCCAGATCGCTGTTCTCGATGAGGCCGTTCAGTTTGGTGACGTAGGTTTGATGATGTTTGCCGTGATGAAATTCCAGCGTCTCTCTGGAAATGTGAGGCGCTAAAGCATCTGCGGCATAAGGAAGTTCAGGTAATTTGAAGGCCATAAAAATCTCCTCTGCTTAAACCAGGACTGCCAGCCCGTGCGGCTGGCAGTCTCGGGATGTCCGTTAAAGGGGAGTAGTTAAATCTTCCCAACGAGGTTGAGGCCGGGCTTCAGCGTGCTCTTGCCGGGCTTCCAGTTGGCGGGGCAAACTTCGCCTTTGTTTTCACGGACGAATTTCGCGGCCTGTACCTTGCGCAGAAGTTCTTCCGCGCTGCGGCCGATGGAATTGTCGTGAATTTCGATGCACTTCAAAATACCGTCCGGGTCGATGATGAAAGTGCCGCGAAGTGAAAGCCCTTCGGATTCAATAAGCGTTCCGAATTCGCGGGAAAGCGCCTGACTCGCGTCAGCCAGCATCGGGTACTTGATCTTCTTGATCGCCGGTGACACATCGTGCCAGGCTTTATGCGTGAAGACCGTGTCGGTGCTGACGGAAAGAATTTCGGCGCCGAGCTTCTGGAAAGCTTCGTAATTGTCTGCGAGTTCTTCAAGTTCGGTCGGGCAGATGAACGTGAAGTCGGCCGGGTAGAAAACCATGACCACCCATTTGCCCTTGTAGTCGGAAAGCTTGACGGTTTTGATGTCGTCGTTCTGGTAAGCTTTCGCCTGAAAATCGTTTACTTTGTCGCCGATCTTAACCATGGTGAATCCTCCTGTGATTTGATTAAAGTTGTAAAAAGACGTTTGAAAAACCGGGGGAAAGGTGTTCGAATTCCAACGGGGCGACTATTTTAACATACTGAAAATCGATGTCTAGAAATAAGCAGACTGATTTTGTCTGATAAGTATAAGCGCTGGGCATAAACACGTGAATAGGATAAGATTTCCGCATGACAAATCAACACCGTCAGGTCTACCGTCTTGTGAATAGCCGCACCTCGGCGGTTGTGGTGGAAGATCTTGAAATCGCGGATGGCTTCCTCGGCCGCTTCGCGGGACTTCAGCTTCGAAGCAGGCTTCCCGAGGGTAAAGGGCTTCTTCTGGTGCCGTGTTCGTCGATCCACACCTGTTTTATGCGCTTTGCCTTGGACCTTGTCATGGTCAACAAGCAGGGCGGGGTTCTTCAGGTCAGCCGCAACGTTCCGCCCTGGCGGGCACTGGTTGCTCCTTCGCAAACTCACGCTGTGATTGAAGTTACAGCAGGATTTCTGCCTGAAATTCAGATGGGGGACCGCTTGATTTTAAAACGGCCCGGCGGGCAAAGCGCCGATCCGGAGCTGCCGAAAACCCTGCGGTTTCTGGCCGGCTGACGGAAAGCAGTATTTTTCTCCCAGATTTTCGGAATTATGGTAAACTACCCAAGTTTTTTCCCCAACAGTATTTAGTACCCTAAACATAACCAAGAGTTTGTTTCTTAAATGACCACTGGAAATCCCTGTCTCCTTCGCAGTTCTGTCGGCAAAAAATTCCTGATGGCCTTGTCCGGATTTATCCTGGTCGGCTTTATCACAGGACATTTGCTCGGCAATTTTTTTGTCTACGGCGGACGCTTCGCGCTGAATGAATACGCGCAGCATTTGAGAGATCTCGGCCCGCTTCTCTGGGTCGCCCGAATTATTCTGCTTGCCGCGGTCGGCACCCACATCGTGACCGCGATTCAGCTGACCCGTGAAAACCGCGCGGCCCGGCCGGAAGCCTATAAAATGTATAAACCGGTCCGCACGACTTACGCGGCCCGCACGATGATGATGTCCGGCCTGATTGTCCTCGCGTTTATTATTTATCACCTGATGCACTTTACGTTCCGTGTCACGAACCCGGATATTTCCCATGGGCTTGACGCACACGGCAAGCATGATGTGTTTTTGATGGTTGTGAGAAGTTTCCAGAATCCCTGGATTGTTCTGTCGTATGTCGTGGCCCAGATTCTTTTGGCCTCTCATCTTTCGCACGGACTTTCAAGTCTGCCGCAGTCTTTTGGTTTTCTGAATGAGAACCAGCGCTGCAAACTCAAATGCGCGGGCCGAGCGTTCGCGATTTTGCTTTTTTCCGGCTACATTTCGATTCCACTCTCGATCTTTTTTGGATGGGTTAAGCTGAGCTGATCATGACGATAAAACTGGACGCTAAAATTCCCGCGGGACCGCTTGAGAGCAAATGGGAGAAGCACCGTTTCGATATGAAACTGGTGAGCCCCGCCAACAAACGCAAATACAAGATTATCGTGGTCGGGACCGGCCTTGCCGGTTCTTCCGCGTCCGCCAGTCTCGCCGAGCTGGGCTATCAGGTTGAGACCTTCTGTTTTCAGGACAGCCCCCGCCGGGCGCACAGCATCGCGGCGCAGGGCGGTATCAACGCGGCCAAGAATTATCCCAATGACGGCGACAGCGTGAAGCGTCTTTTTTATGACACGATCAAGGGCGGCGATTTCCGGGCCCGCGAAGCCAACGTCTACCGCCTCGCTGAAGTGAGCGGGAGCATTATTGATCAGTGTGTCGCCCAGGGTGTTCCTTTCGCGCGCGAATACAGCGGCTATCTTTCAAACCGCTCTTTCGGCGGCGCTCAGGTGTCCCGTACTTTTTACGCCCGCGGCCAGACGGGCCAGCAGCTTTTGCTGGGCGCGTATCAGGCGTTGGAGCGTCAGATCGGTCTCGGCACCGTCAAGATGCATCCCCGCACGGAAATGCAGGACCTTGTTGTCGTTGACGGCGAAGCCAAAGGCATCATTGCCCGCTGCCTTGTGACGGGAAAGATTACGCGTCACGCGGCCGATGCCGTGGTGCTCGCGACGGGCGGTTACGGCAATGTGTTCTATCTTTCCACGAACGCCAAAGGCTGCAACGTAACGGCGATTTACCGGGCTCATAAAAAGGGCGCGCTTCTGGCGAATCCGTGTTTCACGCAGATTCATCCGACCTGTATTCCGGTCAGCGGTGATTATCAGTCGAAGCTGACGCTGATGTCCGAGTCTCTTCGCAACGACGGCCGCATCTGGGTCCCGAAGAAAAAGGGCGACAACCGCGCGCCCCATGAAATTCCGGATGATGAGCGCGATTATTATCTGGAACGCAAATACCCGAGCTACGGCAACCTCGCGCCCCGCGACATTTCTTCCCGGGCCGCGAAAGAAGCCTGTGATGATGGACGCGGTGTCGGTCCCGGCGGACAAGGTGTTTATCTTGATTTCGCGGACGCGATCAAACGTCTCGGCGAAAATGTCATCCGCGAGCGTTACGGCAATCTTTTTCATATGTACGCGAAAATTACCGGCGAAGATCCTTACAAAGCGCCGATGAGAATTTATCCCGCGATTCACTATACGATGGGCGGCCTCTGGGTGGATTACAATCTGATGAGCACGATCCCGGGTCTTTTTGTGCTTGGTGAAGCCAACTTCTCGGATCACGGCGCGAACCGCCTTGGCGCGAGCGCGCTGATGCAGGGCCTTGCGGACGGCTACTTTGTGCTGCCGTACACGATTTCGGATTATCTCGCGAAAGCGAAGCCCGGCACGGTGAAAACCGATCACGCGGAGTTTGTTAAAACCGAGGGTGAAGCTTCCGCGAAACTGAAAAAACTTCTTTCGATCAAGGGCAAAAAGACCGTGGATGAAATCCACCGCGAGCTTGGTAAATTGCTTTGGGATAAATGCGGCATGGCGCGTGATGAAGCCGGTCTCAAGGAAGCCCTGAAAAAGATTCCCGAGATACGGAAAGAATTCTGGACCAACGTGAACGTGCTGGGTGCCGGCGAAGAAGTGAACCAGGCGCTTGAAAAAGCCGGCCGGGTCGCTGACTTCATCGATTTCGGCGAGCTGATGTGCTACGACGCACTGCACCGCAACGAATCCTGCGGCGGTCATTTCCGCACGGAGTATCAGACTCCGGACGGCGAAGCGCTTCGCAATGACGACGAGTACTGTTATGCCGCGGCCTGGGAATATACGGGCGAAGGCAAGGCGCCTGTGCTTCACAAGGAAGCCCTGAACTACGAAAGTATCAAGCTCGCGCAAAGGAGCTACAAATAATGAACCTGACTCTTCATGTGTGGCGCCAGAAAAATACCGAAGAAAAAGGAAAGATGGTCACGTACCGGCTGGAAGGTATTGATGAGCATATGTCCTTCCTTGAAATGCTGGATGTCCTCAATGAGCAGCTGAATCACAAAGGCGAAGATCCGGTGGCTTTTGATCATGACTGCCGCGAAGGCATCTGCGGCGCGTGTTCTCTTGTGATCAACGGACGGCCTCACGGGCCGGACGGCGGAACAACAGCCTGCCAGCTTCACATGCGCCGTTTTAAAGACGGTGACGACGTTGTGATTGAACCGTGGCGCGCCCGCGCGTTTCCCGTTCTTAAAGACCTGATGGTGGACCGCGGCTCTTTTGACCGGATCATTCAATCCGGCGGCTTTACATCAGCGTCGACCGGCGGTGTGCCGGACGCCAACGCGATTCCTGTTTCAAAGCCGAACGCTGACTCGGCGATGGATGCCGCCGCCTGCATCGGCTGCGGCGCCTGCGTGGCCGCCTGCCCGAATGCTTCGGCGATGCTTTTTGTCGCCGCGAAAGTTTCGCATCTGGCGCTTTTGCCGCAGGGGAAGGTTGAGGCTTCCGAGCGGGTCAAGAATATGATCCGCACGATGGACAAGGAAGGCTTTGGAAACTGCACGAATCATTACGAGTGTCAGGCCGCGTGCCCCAAGGAAATCAGCGTGGATTTCATCGCGTTGATGAACCGTGAGTATCTGAAAGAGTCCGTCAAGCCATGAGGATCTGCTGTCTTGACCTCGAAGGTGTGCTTGTCCCGGAAATCTGGATCAAGGTTGCCGAAAAAACGCGTATCAAGGAACTTCGCCTGACCACCCGCGACATTCAGGATTACGACAAGCTGATGAAGTACCGGATCGGCATCCTTCGGGAAAAAGGAATCCGGCTAAAAGATATACAGAAGGTGATCACGGGTATCAAACCGCTTCCGGGCGCGAAAAAATTTCTGGATGTCCTGCGCGCTCAGCGCGAAGTGATCATTCTTTCGGATACGTTTTACGAGTTTGCCAATCCGCTGATGAAACAGCTGGGCTGGCCGACGCTTTTCTGTAATTATCTGGATGTGGACTCGAAGGGGTTTGTGTCGGGCTACCACTTGAGGATCAAAAATGGCAAGGAACACGCGGTCCGCGCTCTGAAGAAATTGAATTTTCAGGTCAAGGCGGCCGGCGATTCCTACAATGATTTGACGATGATTCACGCGGCCGATGAAGGCATTCTTTTCTGTCCTCCGCCGGTGATCGTGAAAGAATACCCGAAACTTCCAGTGGTCCGGACGCATTCGGCGCTTTTGAAAAAACTTTTGGCGTAAAGCCGCGAAGAAAGGAGGAACTTATCATGGCAAAAAAAGAAGGAGCACGCGTGAATGTCCAGCTGCGCAGCACGGAAAGCAGCTTTTCCTACTACGTGTCCAAAAACAAACGCAACAATGCTGAGCGCCTTGAGCTCCGCAAGTATGACCCGAAACTTCGCAAGCATGTTATTTTCAAGGAAAAGAAGTAGTAGAAGCTATTTCATAAAGGTTGCTAAGTGTCGAAACGCCATAGACTTCAGATTTCTTCGTTGTGCTCCATCGGCGATATTTTCTCATATCGCCTGCTTCGCACGCCTCGAACTCTTCGTCTCTGACGTTTCTTTGACTTTGAATCACCCCTTATGAAACAGTTTCCAAGAAAGGGTTTCTATGATTGACCCCGAATTCCTGAAAATCCTGGCCTGTCCCGAGACGAAGCAAAGTCTTCAGGCAGCGGATGCTCCGACTCTCGCCCGTGTTAACGCGGCGATTGACGCCGGGAGTCTGCTCACCCGCGCAAACCAGAAAGTGACCCGGAAGATTGAAGCCGGTCTGGTTCGCCGTGATGGACAGGTGCTGTACCCCATCCGTGAAGAAATTCCCGTGATGCTGATCGAGGAATCGATCGCGCTTGCGGGCCTTCGGTAGAGCGGCTGCCCGAGTTTTTCATTAAAACAGGGAATGACCGATTGACGCTGCGGGATAATTCTGCGAAAATTCGGACGTTTGGCCCAAAAACCCCGTCGCACCGGGCCGAAAACCAAGTTCCTTTTGAAAGCAAATCCGTCCGGTTCTCAAATACCGGGACGGATCCAGCAAGTGAAAGTGGAGGAGTGATGATGAAAGAAACCGGAGTAGCCGTGGCCAAAGAAGCGACGATCAAAAATTTTATCAAGAACAACTACCGTCATTTTAACGCGGCCGTGATTGTGGATGCCGCGCAGGCCTGGGTTGACCACCTGAACGGCGGGAACAAAATGCTGCTGACGATGGGCGGCGCGATGAGCACGGCTGAACTCGGCATCACGCTCGCGGAAATGATCCGTCAGGACAAGGTCCACGCGATCTGCACGACAGGCGCGAACCTGGAAGAAGATGTGTTTAATCTTGTCGCGCACAGTGAGTATGAGCGCGTTCCGCATTACCGTCATTTGACGGCGGAAGAAGAAGTCGCTCTCCATGACCGCGGTCTCAACCGCGTGACGGACACCTGCATTCCGGAAGATACCGCGATGCGCAGAATTGAAAGCGAAGTGCTTCACTTCTGGCAGAAGGCGGACAAGGAAGGCAAGCGCTACTTCCCGTACGAATATATGTATCAGCTTCTGAAGAGCGGCAAGCTTGAGAAGTATTATGAAATCGATCCGAAGAATTCCTGGATTCTCGCGGCCTGTGAAAAGAACATTCCGATTTTCACGCCGGGCTGGGAAGACTCCACTCTCGGCAACATGTTCGTGGGACAGGTCCGTAAAAAGAACGTCTCCACGCTGAACGTTGTGAAGTCCGGCCTCGAATTGATGGATACCCTCATTGACTGGTATCTCACCAACACAGCGGGCGCGAACAACATCGGATTTTTCCAGATCGCCGGCGGTATCGCGGGCGACTTTCCGATCTGCGTGGTTCCGCTGATCAATCAGGACCTTAAGGGAGACTGCAAACTCTGGGGTTATTTCTGCCAGATTTCAGACAGCACGACCTCTTATGGATCCTACAGCGGCGCGGTGCCGAATGAAAAGATCACGTGGGGCAAGCTGGACGGCAATACGCCGCGGTTCATTATCGAATCGGACGCGACGATTGTGGCGCCTCTGGTGTTCGCTTACGTTCTTGAAATGTAATTCCTGAGGTTGTTGAACAGGACAAAATAAAAAAGGGCCTCTGTTAAAGAGGCCCTTTTTATTTCCAGGATATGGGCGAAAAAAATCAGCGGTTTAAAAGCCGCGCGGCTTGAACCGCGGCGTAAGTCAGAATCATGTCCGCGCCGGAGCGCTTGATCGACAGAAGCATTTCCATGACCGCGTCGTTATCGTTAAGCCAGCCGGCTTTGGCCGCGGCCTTGATCATCGCGTATTCGCCGCTGACGTTGTAGGCCGCCACGGGAACTTTGACCGCCGCTTTTACTTTCGCGATGATATCCAGATACGACAGCGCGGGTTTCACCATCACGATGTCCGCACCCTCTTCCACATCCAGCAGCACTTCACGCAAGGCCTCGCGGCTGTTGGCGGGATCCATCTGATAAGTCTTCTTGTCTCCTGAGCGGGGCGCGGAATCCAGAGCGTCGCGGAAAGGGCCGTAGAAGGAAGACGCGTACTTCGCGGAGTACGCGAGAATGCCGGTTTCTTCAAAACCGGCCGCATCAAGCGCTTTTCGAATGACGCCGATTCTGCCGTCCATCATGTCGGACGGCGCTACAAAGTCAGCCCCTGCTTTGGCCTGAGAAACGGCCATCGCGGCCAGAATCGCGAGCGTCTCATCATTCACAATCTTTCCGCCGCGCACCAGCCCGTCATGGCCGTCGCTCGAATAAGGGTCCATGGCGACGTCTGTGATGACGGCCATTTCCGGACACGCGTTTTTAAGGGCGCGAACAGTTTCCTGCAGAAGACCTTTGGGGTTCGTCGCCTCGGAGGCTGTTTTATCCTTGAGTTTGCCGGGCAATGCCGGAAAAAGAGCCACGGCAGGAATCCCGAGAGCCGAAGCCTTGCGGGCTTCCTTGATTAAAAGATCGCGGCTGAAACGGAAAATACCCGGCATCGAGGAAATCGGGCTTTGGACATTTTTTCCGGGAACGACAAACAAGGGAAGAATCAGGTTTTCCGGGCATAACCGAGTCTCGCGGACGAGCGAGCGGACAGAAGGCGACTTTCTTCCCCTGCGCGGGCGCTTTGGAATAAAAAACCGGATTTTAGAGGATGACTTTCGAGCCATAAAGGGTATTCTAATCGGCAAAAGCGCTTTCTCTAAAGGAAATTTTTCGGCGGTTGCCAAAGCCGTCCGGAGTATTTATGATCTTGTCCGAACCGTCAGGGAGTGTCACCGCATATGGCCGTGTATGGAACCTTTGAGCTGGAAATCACCGAGCACAAAAAAGATCCGGTGAACGATGCGGCCTATGAGATCTTTTTCGACATCCGCGGGCCTCTGGATTTCTATGAAATGGCCGTGGTTCTCTTTGAAGAGGACTTTATGATCCAGTACTTCAAAATTCCCTGGCATAAGGATCTTCCGAAAGAGGAGAAGCGCCTTATCGAGGAAAAGCGGCCGCTTTTTGAGCGCTGGGCCGTGATGAAGGTAGAAGAAAAAATCAAAAAGCAGATCAAGGACGTTAAGCTTGCTGTTGGTTATGAGAAAGACGCTGTCTGGGCTGAGAAGGTCGAAAATGAAATCCTTAAGCCTTTGAGCGAGCGGCAGGGTGAAAACCTTTTTGTGCTGAAACTCTAAATGGGGACTATGAAACGTTCGGGAAAAACGGCGCTTGTCACAGGTGCCTCCTTCGGGATCGGTCTTGAAATCACCCGCGAACTCGCCGCTGAAGGGCATGATCTTGTTCTTGCCGCGAGAAACACCGAAAAGCTTTCGGCTGTGGCCGGGGAGCTCAAGAGTCTCGGGGCCTCGGTTCATGTCATCACGGCCGACCTTTCCGTTTCCGGTTCCGCGCGGCGTCTCTTCGAAGAGATTGAACGCCGCGGGCTTCACATTGATATTCTGGTCAACAATGCGGGAATCGGAATGCACGGACCTTTTAAGGACATGGCGCTTGAAGGCGTGACCGCGATGCTTCGCCTGAATATGGAAGCCCTTACGGAACTCACGCACTTCTTTCTGCCCGCGATGACCCGCTCCGGCTTTGGCCGTATTCTGAACGTAGCCTCGACCGCGGCTTTTCAGCCGGGGCCGCTGATGGCAGCCTATTACGCCTCCAAAGCCTATGTCCTGTTATTTTCCGAAGCGATAGCGGAAGAACTTCGGGGAACCGGGGTGACGGTGACAACGCTGTGTCCCGGCCCGACGCACTCGGAGTTCCAGAAGCGTGCCGGCATGGCGCATGTCGAGCTTTTCACGCGCTTCAGTATGGATGCCCGCAAGGTGGCGCGCGACGGTGTCCGCGGGATGAATCGGGGGCGAAGCCTTGTGATTTCGGGTGCTCTTAATAACCTGCTCGCGTTTTCACTGCGTTTTACCCCGCGTTTTCTCACTCCTAAGATCGTATATTCCCTGCAATCCGGCAGACTCGGGAAGTAAAGATACTTGTAAAAGCGCTTCTGGTTTTTCCTCCTGAAAAAAGCTAGAATACCGTTTCTTTTTAAACCTTTGAGAGGCTGTTTTGATTATTCTGGGAATTGGTAACCTGCATCATGATCCGGCCGCCTGCATCCTTGTGGACGGCAAGCTTGTCGCCGCGGCCGAAGAAGAGCGTTTCAGCCGCAACAAGCACGCTTTTGGCGAGTTTCCCCTGAACGCGATCCGCTATTGCCTGAAAGAAGCGGGCCTGAAAGTTTCCGATATTCAGGCGGTCGCGCATCCATCTTCGACTGCCGCTTATGACCGCCATAAATGGAATTATTTTTTCCGGTCTGTTCTTACCCGCCCCGCGCAAGCGTTTAAAGCGGTGATCAAGTCCGGGAGCCGGAAGAAAAATTTCATGGAGCAGCCCCGCAAAGTTCTCGCGGCCGCGGGCGTCGAAGCTTCTGTGCCCCTTCATCACATAGAGCACCATGTCGCTCACGCGGCCTCGGCCTTTTATTTTTCAGGCTTTCCCGATTCCGCTTTTATTACGATGGACGGTTCCGGTGAATTCACCGCGACGATGCTCGGCTACTTTGACAAGCAGGGAAAAATCCATGTCATAAAGGAATTTATCGTCCCGGATTCTTTGGGCTTCTTTTACGCGACGATGACCGATTACCTCGGTTTTGAGCATGATGACGGGGAATACAAGGTCATGGGCATGGCTCCGTACGGGGATCCTTCGAAGTTCAGCGTCGATGATATGATCAGTTACCGGAATAAAAGCTACCGGGTGAACGATGAGTATATTTACGCTACCCGCCGCACCCGCTATCAGCCGGACAAGTGGTTTTCAAAGGCCATGGCGGAACGTTTCGGCCCCCCGCGTGAAGGGGACGCGCTCAGTGAGCCGTACATTCATATCGCGGCCGCGACGCAGAAAAAACTCGAAGATATTACGCTCCGTCTGGTAGATGACTATCTGAAAGAAGCGCTCGCGGCCTCGGGCGGAAGACTCTGTTTCGCGGGCGGCTGCGCGCTGAACGTGAAATTGAATCAGCGTCTGATCGCCCATCCAGGTGTTTCTGAATTATGGGTTCAGCCTGCTTCCAGCGACGCGGGACTGCCGCTCGGCGCGGCCGCGCTTGTCGCGCATGAAGCCGGCGACAAAATCCAGCCGATGCGCCACGCCTACTACGGCCCGGAGTATTCAACGGAGGCGATTGAAGAGGCTTTAAAGAAAACACCATATTCATTTAAACGGGAAGCCTCGATTACAGAAACCGTCAGCGGTCTTTTAAACAAAGGCCATATTGTCGCCTGGTTTCAGGGGCGGATGGAATGGGGCCCGCGGGCGCTCGGAAACCGCAGCATTCTCGGAAATCCGACCGTGAAGGGGACAGCGGACAGCATTAACGAGATTATCAAGTTCCGAGAAAACTGGAGGCCGTTTTGCCCGTCTGTTCTGGAAGAATACGGCCGCGAAGTGCTTGAGACAAAACACGATTCGCCCTTCATGACTTTTTGTTTTGATGTCCGCGAAAGCTGGAAGAAAAAGATCCCTGAAATTGTTCACGTCGACGGCACTGCCCGGCCCCAGTATGTGAGCCGCGAACATAACCCCCGCTTTCACGAACTCATTTCAAAATTTCATCAGAAGACGGGTATCCCGCTTTTGATCAACACCTCGCTGAACCGCCGAGGGGAGCCGATGATCTGCTCTCCCGAGGACGCGGTGAAAATGTTCGAGGGCTGCGGCCTTCAGTACCTCGCGATCGGCGATTATCTGGTGTCCAAACAGGCTATTTGAAACAGGGGCTGAAAAGCGGTATGATACCGCCTCTTTAAACCCGTCTTACAGGAAGAGTCAGGAACAGGTATGGCAATTAAAACGAAGGTGATTGAAAGACCGAAGCTGAATTTCTGGCAGAAGGTCTATCTTTCCGAGGTGTTCCGGGGCATTGCGATCACGTCGCGTCATTTCTGGAAAAACACCTTCTTTCACCTGATGCACTCGATCGGGCTTTTTAAAGGCATTCAGGCCGCGGTTACGATTCTTTACCCTGAGCACCGCCGCATCATGCCGAAGCGTTCAAGAACGCGTCATCGCCTGACAAAGCGTTCTGACGGCTCTACCCGCTGTGTGGCCTGCATGATGTGTGAAACCGTTTGTCCCGCCCGCTGCATAACGATTGTGGCGGAAGAGCATCCCGATCCGACGATTGAAAAACGTCCCGCCAGCTTTGATATTGATCTGGGCAAATGCGTGTACTGCGGTTTTTGCGTTGAGGCCTGCCCGGAAGACGCGATCCGCATGGACACGCAGATCATTGATACAGCCGCCTATGACCGCAAGAGCATGGTGCTGGATATCCGCGAGCTTCTGAATCCCAATCCGCTTTACGCCCAGGTTCCTCCTCCGCCTTCAAAATAATCCTTAAAAATAGAAGAAGTTCGCAGCCCCTTTTATTCAAGGGTGAAGCTTGTCCGAAAAGGCGCAGGGAAGGAATTTTAAAAGGAGAAGCTAAAGAGGCTTACTCTGTGTTTTTGTGCGTTAAGAAAGCGTCGCTATATAGCTTTAATATGTGTACTTCTAATTTCAGGTGACCACTTAAAGAACCCGCCGCATTCATCTAGAACAGAGCATTTTGCACATTCATCAGCGTAAATATTTTTCCAATCAGAAATAGATTTGCGAGCGAAACGCCAGAGGTCTTTAGGTAAAACACAGAGTGGAATGTTGTAGATGGACACATTTAGTCCGCGAAGCGATAAAAACTCAACGGCTGCCTGAAGTTCGTTTTTATAGTCGTAAGGATCGACCCATAATTCGGAGATATTTTTTTTCGCATAGCCAGTAACTTCCATACCCATAAAAGCGATGTGGCTAACAAAGGGAAGATTCCGATAAATAAACTCTGCAAACTTGGGTAAACGCTTGTACGTAATTGAATGCAAAACCACTCGAAGCTCAATCCTTTGATAAAGTTCGCCTAGGTTATAGTAACCACGTAGGGTTTCTTGAAAGGCATCGTCTGCTTGCACAACATGGTTATGTATTTCTGGAATGTCAGAATAAAGAGGGATAGCGATTGTGAATCTGTTGTGTCCAACGTCGGCAAACTTTTGTGAAAATGAGCGATAGCAAAACATCCGACCATTCGAAAGCATGGTAACGTCTGTATTCGGCAAACAGTCCCTCAAATCAGCCATGATCGAGAAAAGCTTATCTTTGAGTAGGGTTGGCTCACCGCCGGATATGCAAATATAGCCTGTGTTTGGGTTAATTAACCTTATTAGGCGCTTGTTTTCTTCGACTAAATAGCGGTCGTCCTTTTTTTTAGGTGGTTGACTGCACATTAAACAGTGACTATTACAATTATCAGTTGCGAATAATACATTATGATTTGAAGCGGGTCTGAAAAGTGTTTTAATTTGCCCGGTGCTTCCTGACAGCCTAACAACATCACCCTCGCTTAAATGTACTAACGACTCGATTTCACTAATAATAGGTTTATTTATTAGGGTGAAATCTTCGCTCAAAGATTTATCAGTCAAAACAGCGGCGTAATGACCATGTAGATTCTCATCATAAATTTTTCCTTCGAGCACAAGTACGTAATCTGATGCGTTATCTCCAATTAACAATTCTCGGGTGCATTTGCCAATTATCACATTGGCAAATCCGTTGGATTTTCCCATCGAATACAATTTCATTCTTTGGCCCCCCAATTTAGAGCTTCCTTAACGTTGCCTTCAGTAACCCAGGACATAAAAACACGAAGCACATCAGGGTCTTTTGTTCTGATTTTGTTTAGCAGATATTTTGTAATTTCTAGTTGTTTATGACATCGATCACTAGTTGGTCTCTGACCAAATATGTTCCCTTGAGTGGTGTAATTGTTCACTGGGTCCGCACCACAATAAGGCTGAAAAGCACAGTCTGAACAGCCAGGCAATGTTTCGGCGCAACCTGCTGCATAAATATTCTTCATGACTTGGCTTTTAAAAATGTCCTTGAAAGATCGAAGATCGTGAACATTTCCGACCTTAAAAACCTTATCACCGACTTCGCTAAGCATTCTGGCTTCGTCCGCTGGGTAAACATCACCGTCATAGTTATAGAGCATGGCGCCGAACCCAGCACCGGTTGGCGAGTCCAAGTCTACAAAATTGGTGGAAAATGGCGTCAGGATTTTAGTCAGAATCAACTTAGCAAAACTCTCTGATAAATTGATGCCTGTTTTATTTAAAGCAATAATGTAGTCCAGTCCTTCGAAGTAAAAACTAAGAAAATCATCCATTGAATATGTGCCTTGGCGAACCAGTTTAGATGCAAATCCATATGGATTAAGAGAGCGAAGAAAAATAGACCTAAAATCCATAGCAACATACTCATCGATAATAGAACGCACCGATTTCAAGCTATGCTTGGATGTGGTCATGAGCGCAGAAACCTTATCAATGCCGAGTTCATTGCGGACGCGTGCGAGGTTAGTGACAAACATTTCATAGCTGTCATTTTTACGAGTGGCCCTGTTTTGATTATGCAGATCTTTAGGGCCATCAAGAGAGGTCGAGATGCTGTAATTAAATTGTTTAAAAAAAGGAAACATATCATCAGACAGGATGGAAAGATTAGTGCAAACAACAAAATCTAGATGCTTGCCATGCTGGACGTTTTTTTTTGCGATGTATTCAGTGAAATGTTTTACGATCGGATAATTAAGTAAAGGCTCCCCACCCTGAATTTCGATGGTTAAATTCTGAGCAGGGGCTTGTAAAATTAAATCGGCTGTTTTTTCAGCGGTCGCTTGTGACATGTCAAATTTTATCTTGTCCTCGCTGACTCGTGAGACTTGACAGTAGTGGCAGGAATGATTGCATCTTAGAGTGGGCACGATCATGTGTAATTGGGTCATGTTGCCCAACGCACTTTTCTTCGTCCGATATTTTACAGCATATACATCGAGCAGAGACTGGGTTTCGTTGTCGACTAAGAATTGCTTGGCTCTGAGGTCGTGGTATAGTTCTGTCTCTTTCGGAATTGCCCGATTTGTAAAATCTAGAAGCTCGCGTTTGGTAAGGAAGATAAACTCGCCCAAGTCTGTGACAGCACAAACATCATTGGTCGAAAATTCAATAAAGCGAAATGGTAAAAGTTGGTATGGCGCATCGGCATTCGGGAAAGCAGCTTGGTACAAACTATTGGTAAGTGGCATATTAGAGGGAGTGCCCGTTAAGAGAAGTGCCGAGTATAAAGTTTAAGAACTCTGAAATGATGCGAGTCTCATCGGTGAGGTGGTTTTTTTTCGAAGTGATTTTAAGAGTGAACTTATTTTTTATAATAGGGCCAAGTTTGACATCGCAAAAGTCCGCATAAACATTTGCCCCTTTTTTTACAAGGGCTCTATCGTAAATTCTATTATCTAATCGAGCTTCGCCCGTTGAAAAAACAGATTTCATATGCCTTTGAGTTGATTAATTTTTAGAATATCAACATTAAAATCGTCACTGCTTTCTGAGGAGTTTTCATGAATATCAAGAGTAAAAAGAGCTTTTGCAATCAACATCTCCCGAATTTTTCCAGTTTCAAGATTAATGTCTACACGTAGACGCTGATTGACTAACTCGTTCAAAAACTCTTCTGCAAAATTGGGAGGCAGATGTTTCCCCTCTTTTTGCTTAATTATGACCTTAATGTGGTCATCATCTTCGAAATCTAAATAGACATAGCAATTTCCCATAAACGCATAGCACGTTTTGAAAATGGCACCAGTGCCATACAATTTGCAATTAACAACAAATTGAAAGGCCTCATCATCAAATCGTGAAACAACGCCATTTAAAACGGGCATGGTATCTCGTTTATCTGCGACGCATAGTTTATGTTCGCAAAAAAGGCTTTTTAGTATCGTGAAGAATAATGAGAGTGGTGAGAACTATGCGAAGAATGTGAAGAGTGCGAATAATGAGATGTGTGCCAAGCAGGCGCCATCATACTCATCGCCTTGTTCATTTGATACAGCACCCATGCTTTTCGGGATATTTTAGACTGAGTGGCCGTGGTGAGATTATCGTTGTTATTGCTTGGGATAATACCTGCGTTGCTGCCCGATTCAGCTGCGTAGAGATTTACTCCTAAAAGCAAAAGAGCAGCAGGTATTGCGACTTTCAACTTACTAAGGAAGCCAGTTTTTTTTGTGGTCACATTTGCTTGTTTATGTAGCAGGTGGTGTTGGCTTGGATTGAACTCTGGTAAATTCATACTGGCCTCCTTAGGGGATACTGGCATTGATTATATGGAATTAATCATAAGAAAAAAAGGCTTCAATTTAAGGGTTTTAAAATATACATATAAGTATGTTTTTAATATATAGATAAACAATATTTTAATAAGTGAACTTTGAGAGATTAGAAGATTTAAAAAAGGGACTTTGCCGCGTAGGAAGCGAAGGAGAGAATCGGAGCCTGCCAGAATCCCGACAAAATGATAAAAGCCGTGAGAACGCTGAGGATCAGCTTTGAAAGCGGTGAAACCAGAACCGGCGCGGTGGTCGAAGGTTCATCCGCGTAAACTTTTCTGACAAGGTTCAGATAGTAAAAAAGAGAAACGGCCACGGCCAGGCAGCCTAAGAAGGCCAGAGCTTTGTGTCCCTCATGCACGGCCGACAGAAGGATCAGGAATTTTCCGAAGAATCCCGCAAGAGGCGGAATGCCCGCCAGAGACAAAAGAGAAACAAAGAAGACCGCCGCGAGAAAAGGGGAACGTCTTGCCAGGCCGCGGTAGGAATCGATGCGGTCAGATCCCAGAGCCTGGCCGACGACTGTCATGACAAGAAAAGCTGAAAGCGTGCTCGCGCTGTAAGCAATGAGATAAAACAGAAGCGCTTCGGTTCCCCGGATTCCGCCGCTGGCCAGCCCCATCAGAAGATAGCCCGCGTGGCTGATGCCTGAATACGCGAAGAGCCGTTTGATGTTGGTTTGCGCCAGAGCGCCGAGATTTCCATAGATGAGTGTCATCGCGGAAAGCGCTGAGAACAGAATGACCCGTCCCGAGTCATAGCCCGGAAAAACCGCGTAAAGAACATTCAGAAAAAGAAGAAAGGCCGCAGCCTTGGAGCCCGAGGAAAGAAAAGCTGTGACCGGCGTGGGCGCGCCCTCGTAAACATCCGCCGCCCAGAGCTGAAACGGAACGGCAGCCGCTTTAAAGGCAATTCCGGAAAGAATTAGAAGCAGCCCGAAGGTCATCAGGGCCGGAGCATTCCCTGCAGCAAACACTTCACGGATGCCTGTGAAAGAAGTTGTTCCGGCCGCGACATAAAGAAGGCTGACTCCGTAAATCATGAAAGCGGAAGCGAGCGATCCCAGGATAAGGTATTTCAAGCCGGCCTCAATCGAAAAAAGATCCTTCTTCAGGTACGAGGCCATGATGTAAAAAGAGAGCGTGACAATTTCCAGCGCGATGAAAAGAAGCAGAAAGTCATGCGCGGATGAAAGGAAGAACAAGCCGATCAGCGTGATCCAGAGTGTAAGAAAAAATTCTCCCGGCGAGCGCAGGCGCACCGAGAAGAATTCGCGCGCCATTTGAATGACAGGAATCAGACAGACCGCAAAGAAGACCTTAAAAAAAATGCTCAGGGAATTGACCGCGAATGTTCCGTGAAAGGTTGAACCCTGATTCTGGGAAGACAGCGCGAGAGCGCCAAGCACGGCCAGTGCTCCCGCTGTTGACGCGTCCGCGGAGCGTTTCTGGGAGAAATCCTTGATGAACAGTTCTCCCAGAAGAAGCACCAGAAGAACCATCAGCGCCGTTAATTCAGGGATCATCAAAGCGAAGTTCATGGCAAAAGCGCTCCCGCCGCGGGCTTGATAAACTGCAGAATGCCTTCCGGCCATATTCCAAAGAGAAGCAGCGCGCCGAGAAGAAGCACGAGAGGGAACTTTTCGGCGAAAGTTACGTTCGTAAACGCGCTCGTCTGAAGGGCGGCACCGAAGCAGACTGTTTGAATCATGCGCAGAAGATAAAGTGAAGTGATGAGAATGCCCAGAACCGCGAAAGCCGTCAGCCAGGGGTAAGCGCTCCAGGCGCTGATCAGGATCAGAAGCTCAGAGGCGAAGTTTGCGAAGCCGGGCATGCCCAGCGAGGCCATCGAAGCTGCGATCAGGCAGACGGCCAGGAACGGGGATGAAACAGCCAGGCCGCCATGCTGATGGATCTCTTCTTTTTGAGTCCTCTGGAACAGAATACCCGCCGCGGCGAAAAGAGCCGCAGTTAAAAGCCCGTGCGCGAAAACAAGAAAGACCGCGCCGGAAATCGAAGCCGCGCTCAAAACCGCGATCCCGAGAAAAACATAACCCAGATGAGAGACCCCTGAGAACCCAAACATCAGCCGCAGACTTTTCTGCCGAAGTGCCGCGTAACCCGCGTAAAGAATGCCGATCGTCGCGATGACCGCGAGCGGTTCGGACCACGCCTTCAAGCCTTCAGGAAGAAACGCTGCCGCGATTCTGAGTAAAAGATAAGGCCCCGCCTTTACGCCCGCGTGCAGCATGGCGGTTGAAGCCGGGGCTGACGCGTAAGCCGTTGGCGCCCAACTGTGCAAAGGCCACAGCGAGGAAAGTACGCCCAGACTGATCAGGAAAAAGGGAACGATGCGGGACTGAGCGGCGGCGGGCAGTACGATCGTACCAGGATTTTCGCGCATCGCGGCCAGGTCGAAAATTCCGGAGCCGGCTTCCTGATATAAAAGGAACAGCCCGAACAGCAGGATAATAGCGCCCAGCCCGGTGTACACAGCCATCTGAATGGAGGCGTACTCCTTCTTTCCGCTTCCCCATACCGCGATCATCGGATAAACCGCGAGCAGGGTCATTTCGTAAAACACATAAAGAAAGAACATATTCAAAGAAGTAAACACACCGTAGAAGGCGCCGGTCAGAACGAGATAAAAAACCAGATACTCTTTCAGACGATCGCGGACGGAAAAAGCAAGAAAGACCGCGGCCAGAGAGATCACCGCGTGAAGAATGCAGAAGGTCAGGCTCAGACCGTCCAGACCCGCTGAATACTGGATCCCTAAAGAAGGCAGCCAGTCTACACGGGTAACAAACTGATAACCGGTATCCTGAACATTGAAGCGCAGGGCCAAAGCGAGGACCAGGGCTGAGGAAACGGCGCAGGCCGCGAGCGTTACCCGTTTGAGAAGCTGTTCATTCTGGCGCGGAATCAAAACAAGCGATAAAGCGGCCAGCCAGGAAATCCAGGGAAGCAGAAGCAGTGTCATCGCGTCACATTCTCCCCGCCATAAAAATATAAAGAATCGCCGTCACACCGACTACAATAACAAAACCATAAAATTGCACGATGCCCGTCTGCAGTCTTCGAAGCTGGTCACCCAGAGAGCGGGTGATGCGGCCAAGTCCGTTCACAGTCCATTCCACAAAAGCATAGCGTTCCAGAACATCGGCGTACCGAGCGGCCTTGTCCTGTCCGCCGGAAATAACGCGGTCATAGACTTCATCAAAAAAGTATTTACGGTCCAGAACTTTTCCGGGAGCGGCCAGAACCTTGACGGATTGGCGAAGGCTTTGGGTGCGCTTGAAGTAAAGCCCGGCAGCCAAAAGAAAACCGGCTGCTGCTGCGGCGAGCGAAAGGATCGCGAGAGAGTCAAAACCATGATGAGCCGCGCCGTGCGCGGCCTGAGGCGCGGCGGCCAGCCATTCCTTGACGGGAAGTGACGCGCCAAAAACGGACAGCACGGCGAGAATCACAAGCGGAAGCACCATCGCGGGACCGCCTTCATGCAGCGGATGAGCGTGCGCGTCGTGAGCCGCGGAAGAACGCTTCGCGGGAAGAAAGACGAGAGTGAAAAGACGGCCGTTATAAAAAGCTGTCAGAAAAACCGTGATCATCGCGAGAGCAAAAAGAGGAGCCTCGCTGTGAGAGGCCGCGGCAAGAATGGCTTCCTTGCTGTAAAAACCGCTGAGCGGGGGGATGCCCATCAAAGCCAGAGTGCCGATGAGAAACGTAAAGCTTGTGAAAGGCATGGCCTTGAAAAGATAAAAACGCCCGCCCTCAGCCTGAACTCTCGCGCCCATGTCCCAGATGTTCTGCGAATGAAACGCGTGAATCAGCGAGCCCGCGCCGAGGAAAAGAAGCGCTTTGAAAAACGCGTGCATCGTCAGGTGAAAGATTCCGGCCTCAGCGTTTGAAAGCCCGAGAGCCATGACCATATAGCCAAGCTGGCTGACCGTGGAGTAAGCGAGAATTTTTTTAATATCGGTTTGCACCAGTGCCAGAGAGGCCGCGAGAAAAGCGGTTATTCCGCCGGTCCACGCGATGACCTGAAGGGCGCTGGGGGAGGCTTCAAAAATAAAAAAGACGCGGGCTAAAAGAAATATACCGGCCGCGACCATGGTTGCCGCGTGGATCAGCGCGCTGACAGGCGTCGGGCCTTCCATCGCGTCGGGCAGCCACACGTGCAGCGGAACCTGCGCGGACTTACCTACGACCCCGAGAAAAATACCCAAAGCGATCAGAGTCATCCAGAATTCAGGAATCGCGAGTGACGGCAGCGCGGCGGCTACCGCTGTGAAGTTCAGGCTTCCGGTATTTCCGGCCGCGAGAAATCCGGTGAGTCCCAGGATTCCCAGGATCATTCCCGCATCCCCGACGCGCGTGGTCATAAAAGCTTTCTTGGCCGCCGTGCAGGCTTCTTTCTTTTCAAACCAGAATCCGATGAGCAGATAAGAGCTGAGACCGACCAGTTCCCAGAAGATGAAAATCTGAATCAAATTGTTGGCCAGCACAATGCCGAGCATTGAGAACGTGAAAAACGAAAGACACGCGAAGTAGCGGCTGTATCCGGGGTCTCCCGCCATGTAGGCTGTGGAAAAGAGAAAAACAAGCGTGCCGATGCCTGTGACGACCAGCAGCATGACCAGGGAAAGCCCGTTAAAATAGACGCCGAAGTCCAGGGAAAGCGTTCCGGCCTGAAGCCATGGCAGGGAAGACTCCAGGACGAATTGTCCCTGCTGCTGAAGGGCCGTGTATTGAGGAATCAGCGAACAGGTGAGCGCAAAAGCTGCCAGCATTCCGGCTGTTCCGAGAATGCCCGCCGCTTTCGGCGAACGGAGCAGAAACAGACTGATCAGCACGGCCGTTAAGAGCGGTAATCCAAGAATAATCCAGGCGGATGTGAGAATCATGATGTTTGGAAGGATCAGCCTTTCAGGAAAGAAATTTCACGCGTGTCGACCGAGGACTGTTTCCTGAAAAGCAAAACCGCGATGGCGAGGCCGATCGTGACCTCCGCCGCCGCGACAACCATGACAAAGAAAGCTGTGACCTGTCCGCCGGTATCGCCATGAAGGGCGGAACCCGCGATGAAATTGAGATTGGCCGCGTTCAGCATGATTTCAATCGAGAGAAGAACCAGAAGCAGGTTTCTTCTGAGCAGCAGACCCAGAAGCCCGATGGAAAACAAAATGCCGCTGACAATAAGGTAGTGGGTCAGGGGAATCAAATGTCCTCCTTCTTAGCGAGAGCGACCGCCGCGAAGACGCTTAAAAGAAGCAGAATCGAAGTCAGTTCAAAAGGAAGAAGGAAATCCGAGAAAAGGGTTAACCCGATACTTTTAACATCGCCGGCCGCGCCTTTGACGGCACCCGGCTCGAAGGTTCCGATCACACGGCCATAAAACGAAAGAAACAAAAGTACGGCAAGAATACTGGACGTAATGAAGACAGGTGAAAAGCGTTTCCACAGCGGAAGATCAGACGCTGCGGTTCCCTGAAGCATGATCACGAAGAGGAACAGAACAAGGACCGCTCCCGCGTAGACAATGATCTGGGCGATGGCGACAAAATGCGCGCCGAGAAGCAGGTAAAGAACCGTTAAGGCGGTCATGGTGATGATCAGGGACAAGAGCGCCCGGGTAGGCTTGGGCAGAAAGATAACCAGAAGCGAACTTACAATCGCTAAAGCCGAAGAGCAGTAGAAAAGAACAGCTTCCATAGAACCAAACGATCAGTTTGAACTAGCGGGGGCAAAAATCTGGGTTAAGAAGACAGCCTGGTTGCGTTTGACTTCAAAAAAACCCGAACCGACGGTAAAAGCCTTCTGGGCGCCGCTTTTTTCGCGAAGCTCAAGACGGCCGCCCTTGGACGAGGTAATGAACGGGGCGTGATTGGCCATCACGCCGACGAACCCGTTTTCTCCGGGCACCCGCGCGTGAATAACCGCGCCCTCATAGGCAACGCCCTGAGGAGTAATCACTTTAAGCTGATAGGTGCTGGCCATAACAAACTCTTTCGGTAGACCGCTTAAACCGCGGCCTTGGTTTTCTCAAAATTTTCGATGACGTCTTCAACGCTTCCGCACATATAGAAACACTGTTCACCAATGTGATCCAGCTCTCCGGAAACAATGCGCTGGAAGCTCTTGATGGTTTCCGTCAGCGGAACATATTTTCCCTTGCGGCCCGTGAAGGCTTCAGCGACCGAGAACGGCTGGGAAAGGAAGCGTTCCAGCTTGCGGGCGCGCATGACGATTTCCTTATCTTCCTGGGAGAGTTCGTTGATACCCAGAATTGCGATGATATCGCGAAGATCTTTGTAGCGCTGAAGAATACGCTGCACTTCACGCGCCGTCTTGTAATGCTCTTCACCCACAACGCGTGGATCCAGCATGCGGGACGTGGAGCTGAGCGGATCAACGGCCGGATAAATACCGAGTTCGGCGATCTGACGGGAAAGCACCGTGACACCGTCCAAGTGCGAAAAGGCGGTGGCCGGCGCGGGATCGGTCAAGTCGTCGGCAGGCACGTAAATGGCCTGCACCGAGGTAATGGAGCCTGACTTCGTGGAAGCGATACGCTCCTGAAGCGCGGCCATTTCCGTGGAAAGGTTCGGCTGATAACCGACGGCGGAAGGCATGCGACCGAGCAATGTCGACACTTCAGAACCGGCCTGTGTAAAACGGAAGATGTTATCGATAAACACCAGCACGTCCTGATGCGCTTCATCGCGGAAATATTCGGCCATGGAAAGACCCGTCAGCGCCACGCGAAGACGCGCGCCCGGGGGTTCGTTCATCTGACCGAACACCATGGCAGTCTTCTTGATAACGCCTGATTCCGTCAATTCCAGATAAAGGTCGTTTCCTTCACGCGTACGTTCACCGACGCCGCAGAATACGGAGACACCGCCGTGCTGCGTCGCGATGTTGTGAATAAGTTCCTGCACGATAACCGTTTTACCGACACCGGCGCCGCCGAACAGACCGACTTTTCCGCCCTTCGGGTAAGGCGCGAGAAGATCCACGACCTTGATGCCGGTTTCAAGCACTGAGGAGACAGGAAGCAATTCTTCATAGGAAGGGGCCGGACGGTGAATCGGATATTTTTTGCCCGGCTCTTTCACCGGGGCGCCGCCGTCAATGACGTTGCCAAGAAGATTAAAAATGCGGCCAAGCGTCTGATCGCCGACGGGAACGGAAATCGGAGCGCCGGTATCCCGGGCCTGCATACCGCGGACAAGACCTTCCGTGGCGGCAAGGGCGATGCAGCGGACCGTGTCGTTACCGACGTGCTGCGCGACTTCGAGAACGAGAGTCTTTTTCTTCCCGTCCGTCACGGTCTCGATTTCAACCGCGTTCAAAATCTGGGGAAGCGTGTCATTATCAAACTGAATGTCCACACTGGGACCGACAACCTGGACCACTTTACCGAACGCCATAAAACCTCCGTGAAACTCGATTCACTTAAAGGGCTTTATTAAAACCCGTAAGCAGAGTTAATTTACTTTCAGGGCTAAAGAGCCTGAAACAATTTCAATGATTTCTTTTGTAATCGACGCCTGACGCGCCTTGTTGCGAAGCAGGACGAGAGAATCGATCATTTCTTTCGCGTTTTCTGTGGCCAAATGCATGGCCTGCATGCGGGCCACCTGCTCGGACACCAGAGCTTCAAGCAGAATCATGCGTGTTTTGGCCTCAAAGTACAAAGGCACGATGCGGCTGAAAATCGCCGCGGGATCCGGTTCGAATATGTAAGGCACATCCGGTTCAGAGCTTTCGCCTTTCGGCTTTTCGAGCGGCAGAATTTTTTCAACAACGCCTTCATAGGTGCTCAGCGTCAGAAAGTGATCATAGATCACGTAAATAGCGTCGACTTTTTTAGAGGTGTAAAGATCCTCAAGCATTTCCTTGAAGCCTTTAAGCACTTCCTCGACGCGGCTCGCGCGCAGATCCGTAAAGGTGCCCGTGAAGTCATAGCCTTCACGCTGAAGCGCTGTGATTCCTGACTTTCCAACCCCGATAAAAACCGGCTCGCTTGTGGACGGCTGATCTTTGAGAAACCGCTTGGCCAGGTTAACGAGATCCGTGTTGTACGAACCGCAAAGACCCGTATCCGAAGTCATGATGACGACAGCGATTTTCTTCGGCGCGCGTTCTTCAAAAAAAGGATGAAGCACTTCGTCACCCTGGTTTGAACCCTGCGCCTGAAACAGCCGCTTGACCTGATCTTCGAGCGCTTCCGTGTAAGGGCGCGCGCTGTTCATCATGCCCTGAAAACGGTGGAGCTTCGCGGCGGCCACCATTTCCATCGCGCGCGTGATCTTCTTGGTGCTCTCGACGCTGCGGATGCGGTTTTTAAGTTCTCTTAACTGACCTGACACAGCAGACTCCGGTTAGGCTTTAGCCAAAAACTGCGCTTTGAATTTTTTCACACCGTCGGCAAGCTTGGCTTTCACGTCATCACTGATCGCCTTCTTGTCGCGGATATTGTGAAAAACATCCGGGTAATCCTTGTCCAAAAAGACGAGAAGCTGCGTTTCGAAATCCTTCAGACGGTCAAGGGGCACATCATCAAGATGGCCTTCGTTGCCCGCGAAAATAACCGCGACCTGACGCTCAAAGGGAATCGGCGTCAAAATGTCCTGCTTCAGGATTTCCACCATGCGTTCACCGCGCGTGAGCTGATCTTTCGTGGCTTTGTCCAGGTCTGTTGACAGCTGGGCAAAGGCCGCGAGTTCACGGTACTGCGCGAGCGCGAGACGAAGCTGACCGGCGACCTGCTTCATGGCCTTGGTCTGGGCGTTGCCGCCGACGCGCGAAACGGAAAGACCGACGTTCACGGCAGGGCGGACGCCCGCGTAGAACAGATCGCTTTCCAGATAAATCTGACCGTCCGTAATCGAAATGACGTTGGTCGGAATGTAAGCGGAAACGTCACCCATCTGCGTTTCGATGACCGGAAGAGCCGTCAAAGAACCGGCGCCGAGATCATCGCGCAGCTTGGCTGCTCTTTCCAGAAGACGCGAGTGAAGGTAGAAAACGTCACCGGGGTAAGCTTCACGTCCCGGCGGGCGCTGAAGAAGAAGGGACAGTTCGCGGTAAGCCACGGCGTGTTTGGACAGATCGTCATAAACGACCAGCGCGTGTTCGCCGTTGTGCATGTATTCTTCGCCGATCGCGCAGCCCGCGTAAGGCGCGAGGTACTGCAGCGGAGCCGGTTCGTCAGAAGACGCGGAAACAATCGTTGTGTATTCCATCGCGCCGTATTCTTCCAGGGTCTTGGCAAGGGCCACGACGCTGGAGAGTTTCTGGCCGATCGCGACATAAATACATTTCACGCCGGTGTGCTTCTGATTGACGATCGTGTCGATCAGGATCGCTGTTTTACCGGTCTGGCGGTCACCGATGATCAGTTCTCGCTGACCGCGGCCGATCGGGATCATGGCGTCAATGGCCTTGATACCGGTCTGAAGAGGTTCCTTCACCGGCTGACGTTCAATGACTGAAGGGGGCACGGTTTCAAGCGGGCGGCGTTTTGTCGAAGCGATCGGGCCTTTGCCGTCGAGAGGAATGCCGAGCGGATTCACAACACGGCCGAGAAGCGCGTTCCCGACGGGCACATCCGCGATGCGCTCCGTGCGCTTGACCTGATGACCTTCCTTAATATTCGTGTCGGAACCCAAAATAACCACACCGACGTTGCCGGGCTCAAGGTTCAGAACCAGACCCATCGTGCCGTCCTGAAAGCTCACGATTTCACCGGCCATGACTTCATCAAGACCGTAAACGCGCGCGATCCCGTCGCCGACCTGCAGAACATAGCCGACGGATTCCATTTTAAGTTTGTTTTCGTACTTCTTGATTTCGGTCTGGATTGCTTGTACGACTTCTTCAGGTTTCAGCATGCCCGAATCCTCTTCAGTTTTTCGATCAGTCTTACTTCAGAAAAATCAGGAAACCAGCAGTGTCTGCCGGATTTCCCGAAGGCGATGTTTGTAGCTGGCGTCGATCTCGCGGCCGTCAAAACGAAGGACCAGGCCGCCAATGAGGCTCGGATCAATTTTTACCGCGAGACGGATTTCAGAAGCCAGTTTTCTGTTCAGAAGCGCGAGCAGTTTTTTTTCAGCCTCGTCGGAGAGTGAACGGGAAACAAGCACCGTCACTTCACGTATTTTCTTCTTGGCTTCAAAGCGCGCGTGGAACGTCTTCTGAATTGAAGCGATTTCAGAAAACCGGTTCTTCTTGATGAGCAGTTTCAAAAAATTAAGAACAAACGGAGAAACGTTCTGTGAAAAAATTTTCTCCAGCGTGGTTTCCTTTTCTTCCGTGGAAATCGTTGAATTCCCGACGATCCGCAAAATCTGCGGATGCTCTTCGAGCACACGGCTTACCGCCGCAAGATCCTGCTCGGCTTTCGGGAGTTCATCACGTTCTTCAGCCAGGCTGAAAAGCGCGTCCGCGTAGCGTTTGGAAGCCCGGAGATCTTTCACAATGCCTTCTCCATGTCTTCAATGATGGAAAGAATCTTTTCCTGCTGTTTCTTGTCGTCGGACATCTTTTCCTTCAACACCTTTTCGGAAGCGTCGAGGGCAAGTCCCGCGACATCGCGGCGAAGGCTGATTCTGGCCTTGGCCACTTCGAGGGCCAGATTTTCCTTGGCCTTTTCGAATGTCGCCTGGGATTCCAGTCTGGCCTGCTCCTGAATCTCACGGGAAATCCGGCGGCCTTCATCGATGGCTTCCTGAAGCTTCGCGCGCGCCTGGTCTTCGATCTTCTGAAGACTCGCGGCATACTCGGCTTTCAGGGTCTCGATCTCTTTCTTGGCCGCTTCGATCGATTCAAACTCACTGCGGATCTTCGCGCGCCGGGACTCAAGAGAATCCAGCACCGGCTTCCACGCCAGTTTCCGCAGCGTGAAGAAGACGATCAGGAATGCCAGAATCTGAACGACGACTTCGCCTGGAATGATGTTTGCCTGAAAAAATTCCATAATCGCTTCTTAGATTTTTCCCATCAAGGAGAAGCCGAACACCAGAGCGTAAAGCGTCAAAGCTTCGATCAGGGCGCAGCCGGCCATCATGTTGACGAGAATCTTCGTGGACGCTTCAGGCTGACGGCCCGTCGCTTCAAGCGCGGCGGCGACAGCTTTGCCGAGACCAAGACCGCAGCCAAGCGCGGCGAGGGCAAGACCAATAGGCAGTGAAAAAGCGAGAGCTGTATTCGGTTCCATTCGAAACTCCTTATTGTTTAATGAGCATGAGCCGAAGCTTCGTCATGCTCGTGGTGTTCATCTTCGTGAGGTAAAAGTAAAGCAATGTAAACCGTTGAAAGCAGCATAAACACAAACGCCTGAATCACGCTGAAAAGAATGACCAGAGCGTTAGCGAAAATTTGGAACAAAAAAGGCGCGTAGTTGAATGCCGTGTTCAGTTCGGCGAACTTGAGGATCAAACGGTCTTCACTGGAAATGTTGGCGAACAGACGGAGCGAAAGGCTGAAGGGTACCGCGATGATTTCAAGGATGATATTGAGACAGAACATCAGCGGCAGAAGAATCCATCCGACAAGGGTTGTGGGGTTGCCCGCGATGTGTTTCAGATAATGAACGAAACCCTGCTCGCGGATACCGACGCTCTGCACGTAAACAACGGTAATCAGACCCAGCGCCGCGGTCGTGCTCCAGGCGGAAGTCGGCGCTTTCATAAAAGGAATCATGCCGAACCAGTTCATGAATAGAACGTAGAAGAAAAGCGTTCCGAGAAACGGGATGTGTTTGGGGGCGTGCTTTTCGCCGAGAATGCCGGTCACGAAATTGGCGATGCCTTCCATGAGAATCTCGACGAAATTGCGAAGCGAATCAGGAACGAGGGACTCTCTGCGGGCCGCGCGAAGGGCGACGGTGCAGATCAGAAGGGCGGCAATGCCCGAGAAAAGAATGTTCTGCCACTGAATCAGGAAATCAAGGCCGGGCATTTCCGGAAAGTGCTGCTTCAGAATCGCGAGAAAATTCGGCAGTTCGTGCGCTTCATGATGGGCGTGAGCCGCCGCATGATGAGCGTCGTGTGCTGCACCGGCAATTGCGTCATGTTCTGTCATGCTTGGGCGCTGTCTTTTTTAGCGGGAGCCGAGACCCCCCGGTTCAATTGATGAACGCGATAAATCAATCTGAAGCTCTGGTAGCCGGACAGAAGAAAGCCAAAAACCACCGCGAAGGGCACTGTTTTTGGACCGCCGCCAAAATGCTTCACCCACAGGTTGCCGAGAAGAAAGCCCACAACCGGTCCGCTCAAAAGGATCATCGGGATTGTGAGCGCGAGCGCCATAATCCACAATGATTTATCTGGATTGCTTTTTTGAGCGGCCAAAATTTCCTTGCCGAAAAAATTCGAGGAAAGATCCGGAAATATTATGGAAAGCGGCTGGAAAGCGCCTCTCTCCGGCTATGGTATCTAACCCTGAACAAGACTGGGGTTTAGAGAAAAATTAAGGCCGCCATTATCGTGAACGACCCTCTAAAAGTCAAACAAAAAACCGTTTTTGAGCTTCAGTGTTGCGGGCTTGATGCCGTCCCGTTAAAATGCACGCAATTTTGAGCAGAAAATAACCCAAGGAGTCACATGCGTTTCCTCTGGACCCTCTTTAAACTGGGTGTTTTTATCGCGATCGTCGGGTTTTTTATGAAAACCTACGGCGCGAAGTGGCTTCTGACGGTTTACCTTCAAAAGGAACTCGGCACCCGGGTTTCTGTTGAAGAGGTAAAGCTCGATTTTGTGAACAGTCAGGCCAAATTCAGCCGTCTTGTCATTCAAAACCCGCTGGTTTTCCCGGAAGGGGGCATGCTTTTTGTCCCGAAGCTCTTTCTGGATTTTGACCTCAAGGGACTTTTGAACGGCAAAATCAAACTCAAGACCCTGGATATCAACGTTGGCGAGGTCCGGGTTCTGAATGTGCCCGGAAACGGCATTAACCTTTACGCCCTCTCGGTCATGAAACCCAAATACAAGGACACCGGAGAGACGGGCGCCGCCCGCTTTGAAGTGGAAAGTGCGCCCCAGTTCTATGCCGATCAGGTGATTTTAAGTCTGGGTCAGGGGACCTATACGGATCTGATGGGCGCGAACCCCCTGCAGAAAAGCCATGAACTGAAGCTTCAGCACGGGGTTTTCCGCAATGTCGAAGGGCTGCGCGGTGTCATGGACCTTGTGATCTGGGAAACCCTGAAACGCATGGGAATCAGCGCTCCCGGCGCTTGAAGCGGCAGCTTTCAAACAGCCCGAAAATAAAAAACCCGCGCCGATTTTAAAAAAGGCGCGGGTTTTTATTTGTCCTGCGGACAGTCTGTTACAGGTATTTCTTCGAAAGAACCTTCAGGTTGTTATCCAGCTCGTAAAGCAGCGGTGTGCCGGTCGGAATGTTGAGCTCAAGCACCTGGGCTTCGGTCATCTTGTCGAGGTGCATCACGATGGAACGCAGGCTGTTGCCGTGCGCGGCCACCAGCACATTTTTGCCGGCCTTCAAATCGGCCATGATGTTGTCGTCAAAGTACGGAAGCGTACGCGCGGCCGTGTCTTTCAGACTTTCGCTGATGCCTTCGGGATTCATGCCGGTCTTTTCCTTGGGCGGCGGAATGTCGTAGCTGCGGCGCCAGATATGCACCTGATCCTCGCCGTAGATTTTCGCGGTCTCGGCCTTATCCAGACCCTGCAGCGCGCCGTAGTGGCGTTCGTTCAGAGCCACATCGCGCGTGATCGGAAGGCCCGTCTTGCCCGCATTTTCAAGCGCGATATCACAGGTGTTCATCGCGCGTTTCAGGATCGAGGTATACGCCTTGTCGATCTTGAAGGGCTTCAGCTTTTTTCCCGCTTCGGCGGCCTCTTCGCGGCCTTTCGCGGAAAGTTCCACGTCGACCCACCCCGTGAAGCGGTTTTCGAGATTCCATTGAGATTGACCGTGGCGAAGAAGAATAAGCTGAGGCATCTGAGGACCTTTCGTTGTGAGTTTCCTTTAAAAAATAAAAACGGTTAAAGCATCAATTGACGAGTGTTTTGAGACTGCCTATAATGACCGCTCTTCAAAAGCGGGCGTAGCTTAATGGTAAAGTCCCAGCCTTCCAAGCTGGTCATGTGAGTTCGATTCTCACCGCCCGCTCCAAGTCTTCATTCATCCCGGCAATGACTCATTAAAATTCTTCCGCAAAATAAATGCGCCCCTGACCAACAAGGGGCGCATTTATTTTTGTGAATCAGTGCAGCTGAAAAAACGGTTTAAGCCGCGTTCTTTTTCCGCAGCAGATCCTGCGTCGGAACCTTGACAGCCTTGGCAAGACCCAGTAATTGAAGAACCTGGATCGTCAGGTAAGTGGTGTCAAATTCCCACCAGGCCAAACCGTGGCGCGCCGAACTCTGAAAGGCGTGGTGATTGTTATGCCAGCCTTCACCGTAGGTCACGAGAGCGACCCACCAGAGGTTTCTCGAATCATCGCGGCTGTCATAAGTTTTGTAGCCCCACACATGCGCGGCCGAATTCACGAACCACGTGGAGTGATAAACGAGCACGAGACGGACAAAAATTCCCCAGACCACGAAAGACCAGCCGCCCCACAGATAAAGGCCCGCAGCGAGGATCGCCGTCGGAAGCATGTGAAGCTTTTCAAGCCAGTAATAGAAACGGTCTTTGGCGAGATCAGGAGCGTGTTTCGCGTAGCTTTCAAAACCATCAAGCTGAGGATTGCGGGTCACGCACCACATCATGTGAGCCCACATAAATCCGCGGCGCGGGCTGTGCGGATCGCCTTCAAGATCTGACTTGGTGTGATGAACGCGATGCGCGGCCACCCACGAAAGCGGTCCGCCCTGACAAGCCAGAGTCGCGATAACGGCCATCGCGTATTCCAGCGGCTTGGGAACCGTGAAACTCTTGTGAGTCAGCAGGCGATGGTAGGTCAGCGTAATGCCGAGCCCGCCGGAAACCCAATGCAGCACCAGGCAGACAAAAAGAGCCGGCCAGCTGAAAGTGAAAAACCCTGCGAGGGCCAAAAGATGGACGCTCGTGATAAACAAAAAAGGAGTCCAGGCAACTTCTTTCCAGTTGAAGCGGTACGGCTGGATGGGGGCAGATGCCTCTGAGGCAGACTGCTCCGATGCTAAAGTATTCGGTTGAGACACGTTAAAGAACCTCCCTTGGGATGCTTGCAGGCGGGAAACTTCCGCACAAAATTTCAGTAATGGTAGAGGATTTTCGGCATGAGTGCCAGACTTTTTTACATCCCATCTTTTGGAGGGGAAAAAATGCACGGAATGAGTATTAATCCAAAGATCTTTTGTTAAATAAATATTTCAAAAAATATCAAACAATAGCAAAATATAAATAGGCGGGCTTTTTATGAAGCGTTGACAGAGGCCGGGTTTCATATATAATAAGCGCATTATTTGGCAGATCGTGCGAAGAAAGTGGGCCAACATTACGCCCACTTTTTTATTTTATGGAGAGAAAAGAGGGTTTTGACGTGAATCAGGAACTTTTAACTTCACTTGAGTATATCGAAAAAGAAAAGGGCGTCCGTAAAGAAGTCCTTGTCGAAGCGCTGAAACAGGCGCTTTTTTCGGCCTGCCGGAAAACTTACCCGGACACCGAAGATATTCAGGTTACGATTGACCCCATTACTTACAGGATTCTTCTTCTCAAAGACGGCCGCGAGATCAATGATGCCGCGTTTGGACGTATTGCCGCTCAGACCGCCAAGCAGGTGATCATCCAGAAAATCCGCGAAGCCGAACGTGATTCCATCTATGATGAATTCAATCATCAGGTCGGCGACATCGTGTCGGGAACCGTTCACCGCATTGAAAAGAAAGCCATCTTTGTTGATTTTGGAAAAACCGAAGGCATTTTGCCCGCCCGCGAACAATCGCCCGTGGATGAATTCCAGCAGGGCAATCTCGTGCGCGCCTATGTCATGGAAGTGAAAAAGACTTCCAAGGGCCCGGAAATTATTTTGTCACGCGCTCATGAAGGCCTTGTGAAGCGCCTGTTCGAACTTGAAGTTCCGGAAATTCACGACGGCATTGTGAAGGTTGTCGGAGCCGCGCGCGAAGCCGGTTCCCGCACCAAGATCGCGGTGAATTCCACGGACGACAAGATTGACTGTGTCGGTTCCTGCGTCGGTGTCCGCGGTCAGCGCGTGAAGAACATTGTCCGCGAACTGGGCGGTGAAAAGATCGATATCATCCGTTTCAGCGATGACACCGAAACCTACATCCGTAACGCGATGGCGCCCGCGCAGCTGGCGGAAATCAAGATTCATAAAGATCAGAAGTCCGCGGAAGTTCTTGTTGAAGATGATCAGCTTTCCCTCGCGATCGGCAAGAAGGGACAGAATGTCCGCCTCGCGTCGAAGCTTCTGGGCTGGAACCTGGATGTGCGCAGCGTTCATCAGAAAATTCCTCTCGGCACTCTGGAAGGCATCGGAGAAAAAACCGAAGAGATCCTGAAGGGCGCGGGCATTGTTTCGATTAAGGATATTCTGAAGACAACCGCGGAAGATCTGCAGAAGATCCCCGGTATCGGAGAAAAGACGGCCGAGAAAATTATCATGGCCGCGCACAAAGCTATTCTGGAAAAAGGCAATTAACCCTTAATTTTTAGATCGAAGGTTTATGAGAGTTCACGAGCTGGCCAAAGAAGTGGGAATGTCGAGCAAAGACCTTATGGCGCGCATCGCCGAATTGGGCGGAAGCGTTAAAAGCCATATGGCCGTTGTCGATGTCGAGCTTTTGACCCTGCTGCAGGGCAAGCTGAAAACCGGCGCGTTCGCCGCTGCCGCGGGAAAAGATCCCAAGGCTGCTGACGAGAAAGCTCCGGCAGACAAAGCTCCCGCCGCGAAGGCTCCCGAAACTCCGGCAAAAACCCCTGATGCTCAGCCTGCGGCCCAGCAGGCGGCTCCGGCCGCGCAGGCCGTTCAGCCTCCGCCCGCGCCGAAAGATCCCAAGCATCTCTCGATCGGCTTTCCGATTACGGTTGGAAATCTTGCCGCTGAACTGAATGTGAAAATTCCCGTGATGATCAAGGGGCTGATGGAAATCGGCATCTTCGCCAACGTGAACCAGCTTTTGAACGAAGATATCGGTCTCGCGGTCGCGGAAAAAATGGGTTACAAGGTTGAGTCTGTTAAAGCGCTTGAACTCGAAGCGCTCACGAAAGCTTCTGAAGATCCTTCAAAACTTTCGCACCGTTCTCCTGTGGTTACGATGATGGGCCATGTTGACCACGGTAAAACCAGTCTTCTCGATGCCATCCGCAAAACCAATGTTGTCGCCCGTGAACACGGCGCGATCACGCAGCATATCGGCGCTTACAACGTGTCGATCCCGGGCAAGGGTTTCGTTACTTTCCTGGATACACCGGGTCACGAAGCGTTCACGGCGATGCGCGCGCGCGGCGCGAACGTAACGGACGTTGTCGTTCTTGTTGTCGCGGCGGATGACGGCATCATGCCCCAGACCATTGAAGCTATTGACCACGCCCGTGAAGCGAATTGTCCGATTGTCGTCGCGATCAACAAATGCGATCTCCCTTCAGCGAACACCGAAAAAGTGATGCGCGAACTTCAGAAGCATGACCTGATGCCTGAAGAGTGGGGCGGTAAAACGATCTGTGTGAAAGTTTCCGCGAAGACAGGCAAGGGCCTGGATCAGCTGCTCGAAATGCTTCTTCTTGAATCCGAAATTCTTGAACTTAAAGCCGATCCTTTCTGCGCGGCTTCCGGCACAGTCATTGAAGCGCATATCTCCAAAGGCTCTGGCCCGGTCGCGACGGTTATTGTTCAGCGCGGCACGGTTCGTGTCGGTGATGTGATCGTGTGCGGAACGCACATGGGTAAAGTCAGGGCGCTTAAATCCGATCTCGGAAAAACAGTCCGCGAAGCGGGTCCTTCTTACGCCGTGCAGTTGAGCGGTCTCAGCGGCGTGCCTGAAGCCGGCGAACCTTTTATCGTGGTCGAGAATGAAAAGCTTGCCCGCGAAATCACGGACCGCCGCGTGCTCGAAAAACGCGAACGCGAAATGAATTCCTCCTCCAAGCACCTTTCGCTGGAGAACCTTTATGAAAAAATCTCGGAAGGTAACTTCCGGGAACTGAAGCTGATCATCAAGGCTGACGTGCAGGGATCTTCCGAAGCCCTCAAGACGTCCCTTGAGAAACTCAGCAATGACCAGTGCCACGTGCGCGTGATTCACGGCGGCGTCGGCGGCATCAATGAATCTGACGTGATGCTTGCCGCGGCTTCTGACGCGATCATCATCGGTTTTCATGTGAAGGCCGACGTGAAAGCCGAACAGATCAGCCAGAAAGAAGGCGTGGACATCCGCTTCTACAACATCATTTACGAAGCGGTGGAAAATATCACCAAGGCGATGGAAGGACTTCTCGCGCCGACGCTTGAGGAAGTGATCGAGGGACAGATTGAACTTCGGAAACTTTTCAAGTCCTCGAAGATTGGAAATATCGGCGGCGGCATGGTGCTCAAGGGACGCGTGATGCGTAATAATCCCGTCCGGCTGATTCGTGACAATATTATCGTGTTCGAAGGCAAGATTGCCGCCCTGAAGCGGTTCAAGGATGATGTCCGGGAAGTGGCAGAAGGCTACGAATGCGGAATCTCATTGAACGGTTTTGACGACATACGCGAAGGGGATATCGTTGAATCCTACCGCGTCGACAAGACCGCCACGAAGCTGCATTAAAATCCGCCGGTTGTTCTTCCTTAAAGATTTGTGAAACCCCTGTATTCATTCTGTTTTTCCGCGGGGCCTATTCCCCAGGAGGTATTTCTTGCAAGGTAAACGTACCGACCGTGTCGGCCATCTGATGCAGATGGAACTCAGTCAGCTCATCCTCTTAAGAATCAAAGACCCCCGCCTCGGTTTTGTCACGGTCACCCACGTTGACGTTTCTCCTGATCTGAAATCCGCCTGCGTTTTTTACAGCGTTCTCGGCACGGAAGAAGCCAAGCGCAACACGCAGATGGTGCTTGAGAAATCCGCGGGTTTTCTGCAGCGCGAAATCGGCGGCGTTTTGAAAATGAGAAATACTCCGCGCCTGATTTTCCGCCTCGATGCCTCTCTTGAAAAGGGCCTCGAGATCGACAAGATTCTCAAAGACCTCAAGGACAAGGGCGAAATGCAGCCGGAGCCTGAGGAATGAAAGCTTCCGAAAAAAAAGACCTGCTGAATCTTGTCAAAGGTCTGAAGAAGCACCGTTCCTTTCTCCTGTCCTGTCATGTGACGCCTGAAGGCGACGCGATCGGCAGCATGCTCGCAATGGAATCCCTGCTCAGACGTCTCGGGAAGAAAACAAAAATCATCTGTCAGGATCCCTTTCCGGAACGTCTTCCATGTCTCTCCAGCAGCAAATGGTCGCGCACTTCTGAACTCAAGGGCCGCGTCCCTGAGTTTGACGCGCTTGTTCTGACCGACTGCCCGACGCTGGCGAGAATCGGCGATGTGCGGGAGCTGTTGAAGCGGGACACGTCGATTTTTAATATTGATCATCACATCAGCAACAGCCGTTTCGGGCACTATAATTTTGTCCGTCCCGAAGCCGCCGCCTCTGCCGAAGTCGTGCTCGATATTTTTGATCACCTGGGGCTGAAACCCTCCAAAGAGGAAGCCAAGAATCTTTATATCGGCCTCGCGACGGACACGGGTTCTTTCAAGTACAGCAACACCCGGGCGAAGTCGCATCTCGTCGCGGCCAAGCTGATTGAAACCGGCATCGACATTGAAAAAATCAATGACGACATTCACGGTTCCTATTCCCTGAAAACCATCAAGCTTTACAGCCGTCTTCTCGGGCGCGTTAAAACCGCCGCGGGCGGATCGGTCGCGTGGGCCGCGATGCGCCGCAGCGATCTGAAAACGACGGGCGCGACGGATGAAGACGCCGAAGGCTTCATTGATTTTGTGCGCTATCTCAAGGGCGTGAACATTTCTTTTTTCATGAGCGAGCTGGCCGACGGCAAATCGGTGCGGGTTTCCTTCCGCTCCAAGGGCCGTTACGACGTCAATACACTCGCGACTTTTTTTAACGGAGGCGGACACAAGAAAGCTTCCGGCTGCACGATGAAATCGTCTCTTGAAACCGCCGAAAAACAAATCGTAAAACGTATTCTGCAGACGGTCCGGTTTTAAATGACGGACAAAGGACAGAGCATGAAAAGGGAATTCTTCATTGACGGCATTCTGCTGGTGGACAAGCCCAGAGACTGGACCTCCCATGATGTCTGCGCGTTTGTCAAAAAACGTTTCAACATTAAAAAAGTCGGACACGCGGGAACGCTTGACCCTCTCGCGACGGGCCTGCTTGTTCTTCTTCTGGGCGCCGCGACCAAACAGTCCGCGAACCTTACGGCCTGCGACAAGGATTACGAAGGCGTGATGGAACTCGGCGTTGAAACCGATTCGCATGACCGCTGCGGCAAGGTGCTTCTGGAATCTGATCCCTCGGGGATTACGATTGAGATGGTGCGCGAGAAAGCCAAGATCTTTACCGGCAATATTATTCAGGTACCGCCGATGGTCTCGGCCCTGAAGCACAAGGGTGTGCGTCTTTACAAGCTCGCGCGTCAGGGGCAGGAAGTTCCCCGCGAAGGCCGCGAAGTGAATGTGCAGGTTTTTGATATCCGCAAGCAGGACGGAAAATTCGTAACCTTCTTTTCCAGCGTTTCCAAAGGCACCTACGTCCGCACGCTCGTGCATGATCTGGGAAAAGCGCTGGGCTGTTCGGCAACCCTCGCGGAACTTCGCCGTTCGCGCAGCGGTGTTTTCTCGATTGATCACAGCGTCACGATTGACGCGCTGAAGAACATGATGCCGGAAGAGCTGCGCACCAAGGTCCTTCCAGTGCGTAACGCCAACTATGCAAATACTCAGTGATTTCAAACAGTACCAGTCCGACGGCCGCCCGCTGATTCTCGCGCTCGGCAATTTTGACGGCGTTCATCTCGGGCATCAGGAACTTCTGAGCCGCGTGACCCGCAGCGCGAAAGCCTCGGGCGGTGTGCCCGCTGTGCTGACGTTCCGCGAACATCCCCAGCACATTCTTCACCCCAGTTCCAAACCGCCCTTGCTGGCCTCGCTTGAACACAGACTCTTTCTGCTGGCTGAAAGCGGCATTGAGCTTTGCTTTCTCATGTCTTTCACGCCGGAATTCTCCCGGCTGGATCCCGCCGTGTTTGTCAGGGACATTCTGGCGGGACGTCTTGGAGCGCGTGAAATTTACCTGGGGCACAACGCCCGCTTTGGAAAAAACCGTGAAGGCAACGCGGATTTGATGCGCAGCCTGAGCCGCGAATGCGGTTTTCAGTTCCATCAGCTGGAACCTGTGCAGGCGTTCGGGGACACGGTTTCAAGTTCCAGAATCCGGACACTGGTCCGCGAGGGGCGCCTTGAGGAAGTCGAACTCTGTCTGGGGCGGAAGTTCAGTGTTTTCGGAAAAGTCGTCAAAGGCGCCGGGCGGGGATCCAAAATCGGGTTTCCAACGGCCAATCTGGACGTCGAAAGTGAAATCATGCCTCCTCTTGGGGTTTATCCGGTGGAAGTCCGGGAGCTGGAAATAATCAATGCCAAAGGCGCGCCCGGAGAAGCTTTTAATGGCAAAAGTGGAGGGCTTTGGCAAGCTGGAGTGTTGAATTACGGTTACCGTCCCACTTTTGACGAAAATGAAAAGAAAGCGGTACCTGAGGTGTATCTTCTTGATTTTAAAGGAGATCTGTACGGAAAGACCCTCGAAATCCGGTTTTATCCGAAATTGAGGTCAGAAATGACTTTTTCCGGGGTTGAGGCTTTAAAAAAGCAGATTCAGACCGATATACAGAGGACCCGGCAGGTTTTGGGTCTGAAGCAGGCTGTTTCAACGGAAGGATGACGGGGCTTCAAGGCCGGCAAAACCGGGCAAGAAAGCCTTTACAAGGCCCCGCCCCTTCGCTATATTATGCCCACTAAAAATCTAAATAAAAACAAGTTAAGGAGTTAGATAGATTCACATGCCACTCGCCAAAGAGACCAAGAAAAAAGTAGTCGCGGATTACCGCCTTTCAAAAACAGATACCGGTTCAAACGAAGTTCAGATTGCTCTCCTCACTGAGCGCATCAATGGGCTCGAAGGGCACTTCAAAGCCAACAATAAAGATCATCATTCCCGCTATGGCCTCATCAGAATGGTCAGCCGGCGGAAAAAACTTCTGACGTATCTTAAGGTCAATGCACCTGCCCGTTACAAAGAAGTGATCTCCCGCTTGAATCTGAGAAAATAATCTGCCTTCCGAATCGAATTGAATCGTAATCCAAGCAAGGATACTCCTATGAAAATTGAGAAAATTTCCCGCAAAATCGGCAATCGCGACTTCATTATCGAAACCGGTCGCGTTGCCAAGCAGGCCCATGGCGCCGTGACCGTTCAGTACGGCGGCACCGTGATTCTGGCCGCAGCCGTTTCCGAAAAGGAAGCGGATGACTCCAAAGATTTCTTTCCGTTGATGTGCGAATACCGTGAGAAGGCTTATGCCGCGGGTAAAATCCCCGGCGGTTACTTCAAACGTGAAGGCCGTCCGACCGAACGTGAAACGCTCACGTCGCGTCTTATTGACCGCCCGATCCGCTCCGTCTTCGACGAAGATTACACCAATGAAACGCAGGTCATTGTGACCGTGCTTTCCTCCGATTGTGAAAACCCCGCGGACATGCTCGCGATGAACGGCGCTTCCGCCGCTCTGATGGTTTCTGATATTCCCTTTGAAGACGCGCTCGGCACCGTCCGCGTGGCGCTTATCAACGGTGAACTTCTGATCAACCCGACGATCGCGGAAATGGAAACCAGCGACCTGGATCTTGTGGTCACGGGTACCAAGGACAAGATCGTGATGATCGAAGCCGGCGCGAATGAAGTTTCCGAAGAGAAGATGATGGAAGCCCTTCATTTCGGGCACAAGGCCATCAAGGAACTCGCGGAAATGCAGGCTGAACTGCGCGCGAAAATCGGCAAGAAAAAACGCGAAATCGTCCGCAAGGAAACAGACAAGGCTCTTGAAGCCAAAGTCGCGGGCCTGATCGCCGGCGAGTTTGACAAGATCTTCGGCGGCGGTTCGAAAGAAGACCGCGAAGACGGCGTCAAGAAACTCTATCAGGAAAAAGTCCTGGGAGCTTTTGACACCACGGCCGCGGATTTCAACGCGGGCGCCGTGAAAGCCCTCTTCGAAAAGTTTGAAAAGAATTACGTGCGCGAACTGATCGTCCGCAAGGGCAAGCGCCCGGACGGCCGTCAGAACCGCGACATCCGCGACATCAACATCGAAGTCGGCGTCCTTCCGAGAACGCACGGCTCCGCGATCTTTACACGCGGCCAGACTCAGGCGCTCTGCACCACGACGCTCGGCACCGGTGATGATGAACAGCGCATTGACGCTCTTGAAGGCGATATCTCCAAGCGCTTCATGCTCCACTACAACTTTCCTTCTTTCAGCGTGGGTGAAACCGGCCGTTACGGCGGTACCGGACGCCGCGAAATCGGACACGGCGCTCTTGCTGAACGCGCGCTGAAGCCCGTCATTCCCGCGGATATGGACGTGTTTCCGTATGTGGTGCGCGTGGTTTCTGAAATTCTTGAATCCAACGGCTCCAGCTCGATGGCCTCTGTCTGCGGCGGAACTCTTTCGCTGATGGACGCGGGCGTTCCTCTCAAGGCTCCTGTCGCGGGTATCGCGCTTGGTCTTGTGACGGAAGGCAGCGACTGGAAAGTCCTCACGGATATCGCCGGCATTGAAGATCACCTTGGTGACATGGACTTCAAAGCCGCGGGTACCCGCAACGGTCTTACAGCCCTTCAGATGGACCTTAAAATCGACGGCGTTACGGACGCGATTCTTCTCGAAGCCTTTGATCAGGCCAAAGAAGCGCGCTTCAAGATCCTTGATAAAATCGCGGCTGTGCTTTCTGCTCCTCGCGCGGATCTTTCAAGCTTCGCTCCCCGTATCACGGCTCTTCAGATCAATCCTGAAAAAATCGGAGCCCTCATCGGCCCCGGCGGTAAAGTCATCCGCGGGATCTGTGAAGAAACCGGCGTCAAGATTGATATCGATGACAGCGGCCGCGTTTTGATTGCCTCTTCGGACGCCGCGGCTTCTGATGCCGCGATCGCCCGCGTGAAGGGAATCACGGCGGAAGCGGAAATCGGCGCCATGTACCAGGCGACGGTCCGCAAGCTGATGCCTTTCGGCGCTTTCTGCGAAATTCTTCCGGGACAGGATGGCCTTTGCCACGTCTCTGAAATTTCCGAAGGCTATGTAAAAGATGTGACGGAATATCTTCGCGTCGGCGATGTGGTGCCCGTGAAGGTGGTCGGCGTTGATGACAGAGGCAAGATCAACCTCAGCATCAAGCAGGCCAAAGAAGGCGGCTGGCCCAAGCTTCCCGAGGGCGCCGAGCGTGACACGATCGAAGCAGCTCCTGCCCGCGGCGGTGACCGCGGCGGACGTGATCGCCGTCCCCGCCGGTAACAGGACGCCATGAAGTCTTGCGAAGTCGTTGTTAAAACACTTCCGAACTTCGAAGGACTGGAATTACCCCAGTATCAAACACCCCACGCAAGCGGCCTTGATCTCATGGCCGCTTGCGCCGGGGATATCCTGATCAATCCCGGCGAACGCGTTCTGGTTCCGACCGGCCTTTCGATCTCTCTCCCTGAAGGTTATGAAGCCCAGATCCGTCCCCGCAGCGGTCTTGCCCTGAAACACGGCATCACCCTGTTAAATTCTCCAGGGACTATCGACGCCGATTACAGGGGAGAAATCCAGGTGATTATGGCCAATCTGGGCCAGGTACCCTTTACGGTTGTCAGGGGTATGAGAATCGCCCAAATGGTCATCGCGGAAGTGGTCAAGGCCCGGCTGATTCAGGCCGATAATCTCAACGTTACCCTTCGCGGCAGCGGCGGGTTTGGTCATACAGGTATTGCTTAAAACGCGCGCATCCCTTTGACCGGGAAATCCCAAAGCGGCGTCCACAAATTCGACCCACAGGTGTCATGATATGCGGCAGGAAAGACTAAACGAAATCTGGGGAGTTTTTGCGCTCTTGCTCGGCCTCTTCACGCTGGCCAGCCTTTTCTTTTTCCGGGTTGAAGATATTTCCTTTTACACATCGCATCCGCACGTTCCGGTTTATAACTACACGGGTGTGATCGGCGCGTACCTCGCGTTCGGACTTTTTGTCACGTTCGGCCTCAGCGCTTATATGATTCCGCTTTTGTTTCTTCTCTGGTCCGGCTGCTTTTTTCTTCAGCGCGTTCCCGAAAAAAAGATTTTCAAATTCGCCGGCCTCGGCATTTCCCTTTTCTCGACCGCGACACTGGTCGCCATTTCCGTCGCCCCTGAATCCAGATTCAATGAAGGCGGCGCCGTGGGATATCTGGCGGGCACGCATCTTCTGCGCTACTTCGGTCTTGTGGGCAGCTACATCGTCGCGTCCTCATGCCTGCTGCTCTCACTTCTTCTGGCCACCGATTTTCTTTTGTATCCGCTGATTCGCGGGTTCCTTGAAAAAGTCCAGATGACGGCGTCCTCTTTCTTCGCGGCCTTATCCTCCTTTGGAAGACACATGGGTGATCTCATCGTGAAATTCGCGCCCCGCAAAGAAGCGAAAACCGCCGCGGCGCCGAAACAGAAACTCACGCTGCTTCCGAAGAAGGAAAAAGAAAAAGCCAAACTTCCGGAACCCGTGAAGATGCCCGACGTGGAATTGAAAGTGACGAAGTACCGTCCCGATCTGACTGAAGGCAGCGCGGATGCGGCTGAAGAACTGAAGAAAATGGTGCTCGCTGAATCGCAGAAAAATCTGCCCGTCAAAAAAGAAATTGAGAAGCCGGCCGAGAAAAAAGGAATGACCTCACCGCAGGTTGCTGCCGCGCTTTCCGCGATTTCGAAAGCGGATAAACTTGAAGACTCGCACGAAGGCGCGCATGACGGCGTCATCGGTTCCAAACCTTCGGCCATCGAATATCAGTTTCCGCCGCTTGATCTTTTAAAGAAAGCCTTGCCGGGCGTTGCCGGAGCGGGGGATGACCTCACCGCGAACTCCAGAATCCTAGAAGAAACGCTCGCGCGTTTTGGTATTCAGGTGAAGGTTGTTGAAATCGAACAGGGCCCCGTCATCACGCGCTACGAACTTCTGCCGGCTCCGGGCGTAAAAGTAAATTCCATCACATCGCTGCAGGACGATATCGCTCTCGCGCTGAAGGCCATGAGTATCCGCCTCATCGTTCCGATCCCGGGCAAATCCGCGATCGGTATCGAAGTGCCTAACTCCATTTCAAGTGTTGTGTCGCTTCGCGAACTCATTGATTCACCGCTTTTCAAATCCAAAAAATCCGAACTGCCTCTTGTTCTTGGCAAAGACACCAGCGGCAAAACACTCATCGCTGATCTTGCCGGCATGCCGCATATCATCATCGCGGGCACGACAGGCAGCGGTAAGACCGTCTGCGTAAACTCCATCATCATCAGCCTTCTCTATCACGCTACGCCCGATCAATTGAAGCTTGTCATGATTGATCCGAAGATGGTCGAAATGGCCGTCTACAACCGCGTGCCGCACATGCTCACGCCCGTTGTCACCAACGTGAAGAAAGCCGCGCACACCCTCAACTGGGTCGTGAACGAAATGGAAAACCGTTACAAACTTCTCGCGACCGTCGGGGTCCGTAATATTCAGGCCTTCAACTCGCGGCCCTTGAGTGAAGAAGCTCTCGCGGAAATCGCGGACAAGCAATCCGAAAACGTCATTCCGGCCAAACTGCCGTACATCGTCGTCATCATCGACGAACTCGCTGACCTCATGATGGTCGCGCAGGACAAAGTGGAAGGCGCCATCGCGCGTCTCGCGCAGCTCGCGCGCGCCGTCGGCATTCATTTGATCGTCGCCACGCAGCGTCCCTCGGTGGACGTTATCACCGGCGTCATCAAAGCCAACTTCCCGGCCCGTATCTCCTTTAAAGTGGCCTCCAAAGTCGACTCACGCACCATCCTTGACCAGGGCGGCGCGGACAAACTGCTGGGCAAAGGCGACATGCTCTTCTTAAAGCCCGGCATGGAAAAACTCATTCGCGGCCAGGCGCCCTATGTCACGGACGATGAAATCAACGGAGTCGTCGAATTCTGGGCCAACCAGGCCAAGCCTGATTACCATCCCGAAATCGCGTCGGCCCAGGAAGGCCGCGGAGCCAACGCCGAAGGCGCGGGTGAAAAAGACGAAATCTTTGACGAAGCCGTAGCCGTTGTCATGGAAACAGGCCAGGCCTCCACGTCCAACCTTCAGCGCCGTTTAAGGCTGGGTTACACGCGTGCGGCAAGAATCATAGACCAGATGGAAGCCGAAGGGCTCATCGGGCCGGCGCAGGGCGCCAAACCGCGCGAGATCTACATGGCCCAGGGCCAGAGCACCACCGCGCAGCCCGCCCAGACCGACGTCTAAAAGCTGCTGTAATCATCGGTTGACCTGAGACGCCGAATCCTTATAATTATCGAACTAATTTCTCCCTTCAATCCCCTGTAGCTCAGTTGGTAGAGCAGGTGACTGTTAATCACCTTGTCCGTGGTTCGAGCCCACGCGGGGGAGCCATTAAAAAAGCCGTAGGCCAAAAGGCCTGCGGCTTTTTTATTGCCCTTTTTCAGTGGGCTCGAACAGGAGAAGCCGCGCCCTTTATTAATGGAGCCGTGCCGAGGAGGCACGGCGACTTCTTACGCGGCTTCGGGGGTCCGACTGGAAGGCTTGTAGTCGAACGGAGGATTCGCGGCAGCGAATACGGGAGAGAGACTGCTTACAAGCCTGGAAGCGATCGAGCCCACCGGGGGAGTCATAGCGACAGCGATCGCTCTTTTTCTTTTTTTTTAAATCCCTGCAAGATAGACAAGCTATCAACTTGGGCAGACGAAAACCGCATCACCCCCAGTGTCCCCTTCCAGAAGCGCTCGATCCGCAAAAAGTCATAGCCGGTTTGAGCGTCTCTCGCTCAGCTTCGCTTACGGACTTCCCATTTCCATCGGAAGTCCTGCTCAGATGTTCTTCCAGGGAACCCTGGGGGTGATGCTGAATTGATGTGCCGCTTGTGTAAGTGAGCTAGCAAAAAGGATATCCACCAGGTACCCTTTTTATAACGCCAGGTTTCTGAGAAAGGGCAATATGAATAATCAAGCCATACAAGTGAGAATTTGCCCTAGATGTAGCGAAAAAAATAATCCAGATTTTGGAAACTGCTGGAGCTGCCAAGCGCCAATAGCAGAGGGAGCCATGATCGCAGAAAAGGATGAAGTCCGCGTTGCAGCCACACAGGCATTGACCTTTTTGAAGAAATTGACCAAAGCAACAGGGAAAGCCGTTGGTCAAACTTTGGACAGAGTAGAAGTGGAAACAAAGAAAATATGCGAGGCTCGCGGCATGTCTGCGGCTGACGCAGATAAGGTTGCGAAGGGCGTCAAGGTAGTTACCGCTGTTACTGGTGCCGCAATAGGCTGTGCCGTTGCAGCACCTGCCGTTATCGCGGCTGTTGGCGGATCGGCGGGAGCCGGTGCTGTTGCGGTTACTCACGGCCTAGCAACGATTGGTGGTGGCAGTGTTGCAGTTGGTGGTGCGGGCATGGCTGGTGGGCTGGCGGTAACTGCCGGTGCGAGCGCCATCGCCGGTGGTGCTGCCGGCGTCGCCACGATTAAAAGAGACGATAAAAAAGATAAAGAGAACGAAAAGTTACAGTGAGTGAGTTTTTGATTCTGTAGTCAGGCCTGTCTTTAGGGTTGATCGCATTCTCCAGTTTGGCTTATACTCTCCCAATGAGCCGAACCCCACGGTTTTATAAAATATAAGAATGTCTGAAGCGGACCTTATGGTTCGCTTTTTTATTTTGAACCCGACACTTTTAAAATGGTTCGTAGACAATGTTATATCGCGAGATAAAGCGGTTGAGATAGCGCAAATCGCTATGCGCGGGCAGTACAAATGCATGACACCCAAGTTTCCACGTGTCCCTTTGGTAAACGGTGCTGTTCGACAGTGTGAGCCGATGAATTCCGCTTCTAAAAGCGAACCCCAGAGTATAAGGCCGAATAAGGCCGAAATAGCTTTTCTTGAGCTGGCATACAATCGGTTTTACGATCTCTATGAAGAGATAGTGTCCCAAAATTTTGTCGATAAAAAACCTGCCCAACGATTTTTAAAGATTAAGAATGCTTTGGAAGTTTATAGCGAACTTCTTGGTTATCAGCCATTGAAATGGATTATAGAGCATTTAAAAACAGCTCGTCCCCCTATGGAAGCAGAATTATCCAGCGAACTCATTAAATTCATAAGAAACGTTATTATTCATTACCCTTTCTTTGATGAGTGGGATCAGGTTTGGATTAATAAGGAGCTGGTCTCATGGAACAAGGAAAACACAACGATCGAAAAATTTCTTATAAAAAACCAGCAAAAGAAAGAAGTGAAATACCGATTTTATGACTACAAAAACAAGGAAATGACGTACCTGAAAATAGACTTTGATTATGATTATTCTTCCGGAAATAAAGTTTTTCTGAAGAACATTATTTCTGAAATTCCTGGGAACAGATTTCTCATGTATCTAATGAAACGTACATTGGATTCGCAGGTAGAGACTATCGGTTAAATATTATGAAGAAGCGGTTGGATCAATATAAAGGAAAGCTTACTGTTTCTCAGATAGTCGAAGGAATCAACGCGGCTACTGCAAACGCTAAGCGTTTGGCTAGTTCAGCCGCATTGCTTTTTAAAAATGAAGATTACGCTCTCGCCGCTTCTATATCAGCACTTTCAATTGAAGAGTCTGGTAAAGTGCCCATACTGCGAGCGATGGCTGTTTCTCGTAATGAGCAGGAATTGACCGAAGAGTGGAAAAGGTTTAGATCCCATACAAACAAGAATATTCAGTGGTTGATTTTAGAGTTGTTTTCAAAAGGGGCTCGCCGACTGGATGATTTCTCTTCTTTATTTGCAGAGGACGCGGAGCATCCATATCTTTTGGATCAAATTAAGCAAATTGGTTTTTATACAGACTGCTTAGGTAAGGCCCATTGGTCAGTCCCAGTAGAAATCATTGACCAGAAACTAGCTCAGACATTAGTCCAGACCGCTGAAATTTTGGCAAACGGAAAAAAAATTACATCTACTGAAATTGAGCTTTGGATAAAACACATTAGCCCAGTTTGGAAACGCTCTAAAGAACAAATGGAGCATGGTTTGGTTCAGTGGTATAAGGCAATGCAGGATCAAGGCCTAGCCAAAGCTGGCACAAACGAAATGGAAGAATTTATATTGCGCGGAATCGGGAAGACTAAATGATCGAATTTTCGGTGGTCGAACGGTACCGTCTACCAAAGGGACACGTAACATTTGCCGCCTTGCTTGACTCTCCCGCAGCTTCCTTCTAATCTGTTTCCCTTGAAGTGAATAATGAGTAGCATATTAATCAGGTGCGCATGCTCAATCCCCTCCAATTAAAAATCCTTGAAGCTATCAGTTATGACGAGTCCGAGCCTTTTGAATATGTAGATGGTTTGGTCTTGGAAGAAAAGCATGATGCTTCGCCAGAAGAAACACTGGAATTAATCTTCCAGCTATATGTTTCCGAACATGTCAAGATTTTACAGGAACCGATCAAGGCTCGCGGACAGGAACGAGAGTTTGAGAAGAAAGAGATTGCGCCGTCACGACCAAGTGAGGTTGTCGGTGACCTTTGGAATGATTATCTAGCCTATTCTAAGACACGGAATTATCTTTCTTCGTCAATATGGGGTGATGGTTCGACGACGGGCGTTCCTTTCGGCATCTACATTGCGATAACTGATAAGGGACAAAAGGAAGTTAAAGATTTTTAGATGAGGACCGCGAAGTTCGGTTTTTGTTTTTAACGAGGCACTTTTGGAAACGGGGCGGAATAAATGCGGGAGCGGGGCGCGAAGAATTTTAAAGAGAGCTTTGCGGCGCTGTGCATCTTTCTTAAAAGCGTCTTCACGAAAGCTATTATTTATGAAGAAATTGATATTCATGGCGACAAAACATTCGGACTTCGGATCATTGAGGCTATAAAACTTTTGGAAGCACGATCTCCAGAGGCTTGCTTGATCGTGAAACAGAACGTTGACGTTATCTATCAAGGCAAAAAGGACAAAATAAGCACTTTTGGTGTTGGTGCTGGCAGCCTAATGATCGATGCAACCGATCAAACGACGACTTGGATTGCTGGAAAAATATATTTTGAAGCGAAAAGAATCGATCTGATTAATAAAATTCAGAAAAAGGGACGTTTGTTTATGGCGCCAGAAGAATACGCCTATAAAAAAATTGCGGATGAGCATTATGCGATCCTTAAGCAAATAGGCGCGGACTACGAAGAGCTTAAACATCTTGCCGATTGGATTGAAACTGAACTTAATAAATGACTTTGTGAATGGTACCGTCTGCCAAAGGGACACCTACAATGATAGGGAAAGAGAAGGGATATTCCATTAAGCCAATAGTTGCGGCTCTTTTATTTTGTCTTAATTTTACCGCTTTGGGTTGCGCTACTTCATCTTCTACTGGAGCGTCATTTACACGCCTTTCAAACGGTCAGTTTACGCTGGGAAAAACTATAAAATCAGAAATTCAAGCGATCATCGGGAAGCCTGAGGGCGAATCGAGAATCATTGAAAATGGAAAAACTATTAACGTCATCCACTATAGTTATGCTACACGAGCATCGACGAATCTTCTGCTGGTCCGAATTCAATCTTTCTATTTTTATGAAAACACTCTGGTAGGCCATCTTTACTCAAGCAATTTTGAACAGGACGCAACTGATTTTGATGACGCACAGGTGTCGAGCATTCAAAAGGGATCAACAAAAATAGAGGAAGTCTTTGAAAAGTTAGGCACACCTTCCGGCGAAGGTGTTTATCCTTTGACGGGCGCAGAGGATGAACGGAAAGTCATGTATTTCTATCCTAAAAAGCAGGCTGACGCAACGATTTACACCAAACAGGTAGTGGTATTTTATAAGTCTAACGGTATTGTCTCTGATATCGTATTTTCTGAAAGTCTGCCAGCGCAAAACTAGTTAAACAGTACTAGTTTCCGTACCATTTCCAAAACCGCCGTGTTCAGCGCCCAAGTTTTCACCCCTCACACCACCTCCTAAAATCCACCTCGCCCTTCCCGGGGTAATCACCCCATAGCTCCTCCCGCCCCTTTGGACTATCCTGACCCAAACTTATTGTTTCAGTGTTCGCACGTAACCCTCAAATCCGCAGGATGTCCTTTAAATTAACCGAAAAGAAAAACGTGAGGTTTGACATGGCTGGAAATACGGACATAGCAAAAGGCCGCTTGAAAAAAGCTGCAGGCGAGCTGACAGGGAACAAAAAATTGAAACAAGAAGGAGCTGTCGATGAAGCTGCGGGTAATTTGAAACAGAAAACCGGCAAGCTTGTTGATAATGCTAAAAAAGCCTTAAAGGGAAAGAAGAACGACTGAAATACAAACCAAACCCGGGGGCCAGACCCCCGGGGACAGGTTAACCAGGTGAACTCCATTTCTCCCCGATTTTGAAGCTGTAAAACACACACTTCCCCACGACACCCCCCAACAAACACAAATCAAAGCGCAATTTTTCAACGACCCGCACGGCCGCCTGAAAGCTCTCCGGGGTGATCACCCCATAGCCTCCACCCGGCCCTTTGAACTAACCTGACGCCATGAGTTTGTTTAAAAATATCAGGAACGGGTTCCGGGGAGGATTCGGTGACATTTAAAGATCGGTTCAAGGCGTTTATCGGGCAGCGCGGATGGCTCAAGGTGATTTATGTGGCGACCTGCAACAATGACGGCGAACCCAATTGCGCGCCACGTCTGCTGATCGATGTTGACGAGCCGGACAAGATTTATTACATCGATTTCAAGTCTTCGCAGAGTTACGCGAATATCTGTCTGACCCAGAAGGCTTCCATCGCGTTCATGGATGAGAAGCGTCTCAGCAGCTTCAAGATCAACGGGTTTTGCGAGACTCTTGATCAGGGAGAGGAGTTTGAAGCGGTCAAAGCCAAATGGACCAAGCTTGTAAACGCCTATCATGCGGAACGGATCATTGAGCGGGTGACCGGTATTATTTCTGGAAAGGTGGGGGAAATTCTGCCGGGCAAGGATTATGTCTTTGTGAAGTTTTCCGCGCGCGAGGTCAAACAAGCGGAAGCGCCGAAGATGAGTTCTTACCCCATAGGCAAAATCGCGGCGCTGCAGCTCAGGATTGATGATCTTGAAAAGGTGGTGAACAAACACCGCCGCGGCGAGCAGGAAATGAAAGCGTCCCGGGACACCTATAAAACAAGTTCGGCTCTGTTTGAAAAAGCCGCCATGAAGGACAACCTGACGGGACTTTACAATCAGCGCGGTTTTGTCATGCTTGCCGAGCAGCAGCTTGAAATTGCCAAGCTGCAGAAGAAGGAAAGTTTTTTTATGTTCCTCGACGTGGATCGTCTGAAGAGCATCAATGACTCTTTCGGGCACGCGAAGGGAAATCACGCGCTTATGGATATCGCGGTCATTTTGAAAATAAGTTTCCGGCAGTCCGATATTATTGCCCGGATCGGCGGCGATGAGTTCGCTGTGGCGATGATCGATTGCGGGAAGGATCACCTTGAGCGGGGCGAAGCCCGGCTGAAAGATAACCTTAAAGCCTATAACCGGAAAACAAAAGAACTGTACCGGCTGGGCCTGAGTATCGGGATTACCGCCTGCGCTCCCGGCGGAACATTCAATCTGCATGAACTGCTCAGCAAAAGCGATCAGATGATGTATGAAGACAAGAAGATGAAAAGAGCGGCGCCTTCTTTCTCTTTACAGGACTCAAACGTCCCCGACGGGGGCGGTTCCGCTGCCAGTAACGGGGACAGCTTAAAAGAGTAAAGAGATACCAGCCTTTCGGAAAGGGATGAGTCAATCTGCTGCAGCCGCGCTGTTTCAGCGCCCGCTCCGCCGATAATACGTATCTATTAAGGTGCGCTTCTGCTATGCTCACAGCGGATGTTTCGCTTTAACACTTCCCTGATGCTTCTTCTCTCACTCCAGTCTATTCAGGCCGTTTGACCTTCTTCTCCCGCAGGCGGAAGCCCGCTTTTCACCGGAAAAATACATTATGACCCGAATCAAAAAAAAGATGACCGTTCTTCATATCGCGACGCTCAACCGGCCGATCAAGCAGGATCTGGGTTACGGCCCCATTGAGACCGTGATTTTCAACGTGGACAAAGGTCTTCACAAGCTGGGGCACCGCTCGATTGTGGCCTGCTCAGGGGATTCGGAAGTGGCCGGGGAGCATTACACCACGATTCGAAACAGCTTCAGCGCGTATTGGACTGAAAATACGGAAGCTCAGCAGGAGATCATGCGCCGGCATCTGGTGCTCTCGCTTCAGAGGGCCAGAAAAGGCGATATCGATATGATTCATATGCATGATGCCGTGATGATGGAATACATTTTTAACGGCGTGATGAAAAGCCCGGTGCCGATTGTGATGACGCTGCATGTTTCGGCGGAAGAGTCCGGCTCGTTCAAGCGCTGGAATGAATCCCTGCTCGCGGCTTCAAGCGCCTATTTTGTGCCGATCAGCGAGTACCAGAAGAAACAGCACCGCGGTCTGGTCAATGCCCAGGAAGTGATTCATCACGGGGTAGATGTGGAAGATTACCCCTTTCTGACGCGCGCGGGGAAAAGCGATTATCTGTTTTCGATTGGAAGAATCACCCCTGACAAGGGCCAGGACAAGGCGATTGCCGTCGCGAAGAAAGCGGGCGCACGGCTCATCATCGCGGGGAATGTTCAAAACAAGGAAATAGACCGGGCCTTTTTTAAGAAATTAAAAAAATCCATCGATCTTGTGGCGGACGCGGGCAAGCCTTATCACGGCGCGGACTATTACCGAGAAGTTATGAAACCGATTCTGGATTCCGGCAAAAAAATTATTTATATCGGCGAGGTGAACAGCGCACAGAAAAAGCTGTGGTACGCGCACGCGCGCGCCACGCTCTTTCCCATTCAGTGGGGCGAACCCTTCGGGCTGGTGCTGATTGAATCGATGGCCTGCGGAACGCCGGTGCTGGCGTTTAATCAGGGTTCTGTGCCTGAAATCATTCTGCACGGTAAAACCGGGTTTGTGGTGAAAACGGCTGCCGAGATGGTGAAGGCCGTGAAAAAAATTCCGCTGCTGAATCCTCGCGTCTGCCGTCAGCATGTCAAAGATCATTTCTCCGTGGCCAGTATGGCTGGAAAATATGCCGCGCTGTATCAGCGCATTCTCGCCAAAGAAAGGGACGTATGCCTAAAGATATCCCGGTAAGCAACGGGTCGTTCCTCCTCAATTTTGATTCCGATTATCAGATCCGGGATATTTATTTTCCCTTTATCGGGCAGGAGAATCATACGAGCGGTAATCCTTTCCGCTTTGGTGTGTGGGCGGACGGGCAGTATTCCTGGATGGGCCCGGACTGGAAAATGGATCTGCGCTATCACGACGAGAGTCTGGTCACGAATGTGACTTTAAAAAATGACGCGCTGGGTCTTGAACTGCATTGTTCGGATGTGGTGGATCTTGATTTGAATGTCTATATCAAGAGAATCGAGGCCGTGAACCTTCATGACAAGGCGCGCCAGGTCCGTCTTTTTTTCAGTCAGGATTTTAATCTGTATGGAAACGATATCGGCGGCACGGCTTATTTTGATCCGAGAAGCTGTTCGATTATTCATTATAAAATTCACCGCTATTTTTTGATCAGCTGCTGGGCGCATAACCAGTGGGGCGTGAAATATTTCGACTGCGGAAGCCGTCAGGCCTCAGGAAGTTTAAATGCCGCCAAAACCGTTGAAACCGGCGAGCTGGTGGGCAATCCCTCGGCCTGGGGGTCGCCGTATTCTACCGTGGGAATCTGGCTGGAATTGCCCGCGTCCGGAAAGACGACGGCCTATTACTGGATGGCCGCCGGCACGAATTATCCCGAAGTCGCCAAACTAAACCTGGAAGTGCATCAGAAAACGCCGGAAGCGCTGATCAAACGGTCTTCGAAATACTGGACCACCTGGGTACGCAAACACTCGCTCAACGCGGATGGCCTGCCGAAATCAATCACCGATATTTTCAGCCGAAGCCTTTTGATTCTGAGAACCCAGATTGACAATCACGGCGCCATTATCGCGGCCAATGACTCGGACATTATCCGCTTCGGTCGGGACACTTATTCGTATATGTGGGGCCGGGACGGCGCATTTGTCGCGGCCGCGCTGGCGAAAGCCGGATACTCGCAGGTGTGCGTGAAGTACTTTGATTACTGCGCGCGGATTTTGTCGGAGGAAGGCTACTTGTTTCAGCATTACAATCCCGACGGATCGCTTGCCAGTAACTGGCATTCGTGGCTTGTGGACGGTAAAGAAGTGCTGCCGATTCAGGAAGATTCCACGGCTTTGACGCTTTGGGCGCTGTGGATTCATTATGAAAGTCTCGAAGACGTTGAGTTTATCCGGCCGCTTTACAATACGCTGATTAAAAAGGCCGCAGATTTTTTAGTCCGTTACAGGGACCCGGAAACCCGGCTTCCTCTGCCTTCCTATGATCTGTGGGAAGAACGTTACGCGCTGCACACTTACACGGTGGCAAGTGTCATTGCGGGGCTTCGGGCGGCGGCGAAGTTCGCGGAACTTTTTGAAGATACGGCGCTCGCGGAAAGTTATGTTGCGGCGGCGGAAGAAATGAAGACAGCCCTGCTGAAAACTTTTTACGATGAAAATCTCCAGCGCTTTGCCCGTTCCGGAACCCGGATCGAGGGCGGGTACAAACTTAATGAAGTCATTGATATCAGTCTGCTCAGTCTGGCCACGCTCGGAATTCTGGATCCGAGTGACCCGCGGATGGCGCAAACCGCCGCGGCTGTGCGCGAACAATTGTGGCTTAAAACGCCGATCGAAGGCTGTGCCCGTTATCAGGGCGATGTTTATCAGCTCGCGCCGGACAGCCCGAAGGGGATTCCCGGGAACCCCTGGTTTATTTCCACGCTCTGGCTGGCCGAATACGAAATTGATCAGGCCGGGAATCTTGAGCAGCTTCAAGCGGTCCTTCCTTATCTTGAATGGTGCGTTAAAAACGCGCTTCCCTCCGGTGTGCTTGCCGAACAGGTTCATCCCGTCACAGGCTCTCCGCTTTGTGTCTCACCGCTGACCTGGAGCCATTCCGCTTTTGTCTGGACTGTGCTGCGGTATTCCGAGAAAAACAGACAGCTTCAAAAATAACAGCAAAAGGGACTGACTCTCACGGGTCCATATCCCTCCAGCCTGGACTGACAGGCAGTCTCCAAATGAAACCGCAGTTCCCGCGCAGCTCTTGACTCTCCCGCAAGTTCCTTCTAATCTGTCCTTTCAGCCCCCCTCGCCCTTGATTTCAAATCAAATAAGGCCCCTTATGTGTGTCATGAAAAAAAATTTTCTGACCCGCCTTCTTTTTCCCGCGGCATTTCTTGTTATGACAGGGATGTCTGAGCCGCTTTTTGCGAAAGCGGAACAACCGTTTGCGGCAGTGTCTTCTCTTCATCAGAAGGATGTCTTTGAACCCGAACCCACTAAGCTTCTTTTAACGGATGCGACGCCGGTTAATCCCGGCCAGGTGGAATGGGTTAATTCTTATACGGTTGCGGGTGCCGCCAAACAATGGCAGACGGATGGCCGACGGACCGGCCGCCGCCTTTACCGTGAGAGCGCTTTTGAAACTCAGGCGAATATCGGGATCCTTGAAGATCTTGATATCGGTGTCACCCAGGGTTTCGCCATCACGACGGATAAAGAAAATAACTACGATGAAACCGGCGGGCTGTGGACGCGGCCGGGATGTCTTTGGACGCAACAGAAGGCCCTCACCATGGACACGGCCTCTCTGATTTAACTCTTAACGCGCGGTGGGTTTTTTTAAAATCCCGTGATGAAACCCTGCGTTTGGCGTACATCCCCTCAGTGATTGTGCCCACGGGGCGGCGCAGTAATCTCGACCATCTGGGACCCTCGCAGGGTTATGTCAGCATGGGTAACCTGCTCGCTGTGACGAAAGACATAAACCGCTGGACGATGAGCGGTAATCTGGGCTACGAAGTTCCTTTGGCAAGCCGCGGCCGAACGGACAGCGCTGCGGGAACATGGACCACGGGTTTTGCCGCGGGCTGGCACGTCCTGAGGTGGTTTCAGCCGGAAGCGGAAATCATTTATGAACATGATTTTGAAAGCGAAGGCAAAGGCGCCAAGATTGTCAGCGCGGTTTTGGGCGCTGTCATTCCCGTGAATAGCCATCTGCGTTTTGATCTTGGCGTTGTGCAGGATGTTGCCGGAAGCGGGGCGGATCAAACGACCCGCGGTATTTTCAAGGTCATCTTCCTGACCTGATTCTATTCCTCCCTGTCCCTTTTCCAGAAGGGCCGGCTTCAGTTCCCCGCCTCCCTTGACACCCTCTCAACATCCTTCTAGTCTGTCAGGGCAAACCAGGGAGCTCTGACTCATGAAAGTTTTATTTATTTTCTTCGCCGCCGCCTGCATTCTCCAGCGCATTCTTGAAACCAAACTGCACCGAAGAATCAAAGGCAGAAAGACCGCAGGCTGGACGCTGGGGCTGATGAGCTTGGCGCACGCGCTTTGTTTTGCCGGCGCCCCGATGGAGGGTTTGGCGTTAGGCCGGGCGGTGTTGGGTTTCTGGTCTGCCGCGGGATTCCTGCTTTTTCTCGCCGCTTTTTTGACGCGCCGCTGGGTGATTCAGACGCTGGGCGGTTACTGGAGCGTCAACATTGAGATTCGCGAAAACCATCCGCTGATTACCACAGGCCCGTTCAGCTATTGCCGGCATCCGAATTATTTTTCGATCCTCATGGAGATTTTCGGGTACTGCATGATTTTTCAGGCGTGGGGCGTGCTCGCGCTGACCGTGTTGATTTATCTGCCCGCGATTTATTTTCGCGTCCGTGTTGAAGAGCGCGAAATGATCCGCCATTTCGGCGGAAGTTATGAACGCTATATCGAGCAGGTGCCCACTCTTCTGCCTATAGCCTGGACGGGCAGGGGACGAAAGACTTAGAACCGGCTGCAGATTCTAGACTTTGAGCTTTTCGGGAATGCGCATCCTGTAAAAAGATCTCCAGACGAAGATCAGGCCCACAATCAGAAAGCCCACACCCGTGAAGCGTGTGGCGGCAGGGTCCATGTTGATGGCGATCTCAAGGGCCAGCAGTCCAAAGAGGGTCGAGAATTTAATGATCGGGTTCAGAGATACGGATGTCGTGTCCTTGAAAGGATCTCCCACGGTGTCGCCGACAACTGTCGCGGCATGGACCGGCGTATTCTTTTCACCGAAGTCGACCTCGACCAGCTTCTTCGCGTTATCCCAGGCGCCGCCGGCATTAGCCATGTAAATGGCTTGAAAGAGTCCGAAGACCGCGATCGCCATCAGGTAGGATATAAAAAAATAAGGATCGAACAGCGCGAAAGCCAGTGTCAGTGAGAGAAGTCCCACAAAAATATTCCACATGCCTTTCTGCGCGTACTGGGTGCAGATCTCAACCACTCTGATTGAATCCTGAACGTCTGCCTTTTTTTTGTCGAGATTCAAATTGTTCTTGATGTACTGAACGGCCGAATACGCCCCAGTAGTCACGGCTTGAATGGAAGCGCCGCAAAACCAGTAGATGACCGCCCCGCCGCAGATCGAGCCGAGCAGAACCGGCGCCGCCGTGAGTGAAAGTTTTTGATCGAGCAGAATCTCTCCGATGTTTGCGGGGACCGGCAAACCGCCGGCGGCCGCGACGGCCTGTGTATAGAGGTGATCCTGCAGAAGAAGAACAATCGAGAAAATCATGGTGGTCGCGCCCGCGACCGCGGTGCCGATCAGAACCGGCTTGGCAGTTGCTTTAAAGGTGTTGCCTGCCGCGTCGTTTGTCTCGAGATAGTGCTTGCCCAGCTTAAAGTCTGGTGTGAATCCGAAATCCTTCTCAATCTCTTTGCTGATTCCGGGAATCGATTCGGTCTGGGCAAGTTCGAAAATGGATTGCGCGTTGTCTGTCACCGGGCCGTAGGAATCGACCGCGATATTCACCGGCCCCATGCAAAGAAAGCCGTAGGCCACGAGGCCGAAGGCGAATACGGAGGCGTGCGGCATGATGTTTTGAAGGCCTGTTCCCGAGATGAGGAAGGCTGCCAGCATGAGCGCCGCGATGAGGATGCCTTTCCAGAAAGCCGAGAAGTAACCCGCCACAAGACCGGACAGAATGGTCAGCGACGCGCCGCCTTCGCGGGAGGCAGTCACGATTTCGTGCACATGGATCGAGTGTGAGGAGGTGAAGATCTTTGTGAATTCAGGAATGAGAAAAGCCGCCAGCGTCCCGCAGGCGATGATGGAAGCCAGCTTCCACCACAGCGTGGGATCAGGGAGATCCCCCACGAGGAGATACGACATTCCGTAGGAAGTGGAAATGCAAAGCAGGGACGCGATCGAGATGAGGCGTGTCAGCGGTTCTTCGAAATTAAATTCTTTCAAGCCTTTGTACTTGCGTTCCGAGATCCGCGTATTAATAAAGTACGCAATGCCGGACATGAAGTCCATGAGGAACCGCATCGCGAAAATCCATACGATGAGTTTGGCCTGAAGCGTCGGGTCTTTGATCGCAAGCGTGATAAAGGAAATGAGCGCGACACCTGTGACCCCGTAGGTCTCGAAGCCGTCCGCGGTGGGTCCTATGGAATCACCCGCGTTATCGCCGGCGCAATCGGCGATGGTTCCCGGGTTTCGCGGATCATCTTCATTCACCTGAAAGACAATTTTCATGAGGTCGGAACCAATGTCAGCGATTTTGGTGAAAATGCCTCCGGCGATGCGAAGAGCGCTGGCGCCGAGCGACTCCCCGATGGCAAAACCAAGGAAGCAGTAACCGACGATGTCGCGCGGGACGAAAAGAAGAATCAGCACCATCATCACAAGTTCAATGGAGATGAGAAAAAGTCCCACCGACATGCCCGCCCGAAGAGGGATGTTCACAACATCCCAGGGAACGCCCCGCAATGAAGCGAAGGCCGTGCGCGCATTGGCGTATGTATTAATGCGGATGCCGTAGAAAGCAACGAGACACGATCCTGCCATGCCAATGATCGAAAACAGTAGAACCAGACCCAGGGTTGTCACGGATTCATGCTTCAGCCCGACGAAGAAATAACTCATCGCGCACGCGATGATGGCGAAGAGAAGAGCGAGAAATCTGACCTGCTGCTTCAGGTACGTTTTACATGTCTGGAAGATGGTCTCCGCGACATCAAGCATGGATTGGTGCGCAGGAAGCGCTTTGATTTTGATGAATTGAAAGAAAGATAATCCCACGGTCCCGAGGATGATGAACGCCCCGTAAAGAAGGATCTGGTATCCCGATAGTCCGCCCAGCAAATCGAAACGCCCTTCGTGCAGATCCGGAATCCGAAGATCCGCTTCGCTGGCCCAAACGGAGCTCTGGCTCCAAAAAAAAGCAGCTAAAAAAAGAATCCTATCGAAAATCTTTTTCATAAGCCTCCGGCTGCATATTTTTATTTATGCCGTAATCAGTTCTGAAATCTTTTTGAATGACTGTATTTTTAAAAAAGCACCGCATCTTCCGGGCTCAGAAAGGGAATCCCCAAGGCCCGGATTCAGGCATTGCACAGAATAATGAACGGACGACTTGTGTGAGAGTAGTTTAGTCATGGCATTAGAAATGTGACCGGGGTCACATTTAAAGGCGGAAGAGACCTATAGAATCTTTACGAATGATGAAAAAAGCTTTTAAAAACCAGGATGGTTCCTGAAGCAGGGACCGTGTTTGAGAGTCTGATGGGCGCGTTTTCCTGAGTCCTGGAAAAGCATCCAGTCAAACGGAGGCGAAGACAGTGGGCAGAACTCAGAAAACGATGGATGCCAACGAAGCTGTCGCGTATGTTGCCTATCAGGTCAGCGAAGTCATCGCCATTTACCCCATCACTCCCTCTTCCCCGATGGGAGAGTGGGCGGATGCCTGGAATGCCGTAAAAAAAGCGAACATCTGGGGAACCACTCCTTCCGTCATTGAGATGCAAAGCGAGGGGGGCGCTGTAGGCGCCGTCCACGGGGCGCTTCAAACAGGCTCGCTCGCCACAACGTTTACCGCCTCTCAGGGCCTGCTCCTGATGATTCCCAATATGTACAAAATAGCGGGGGAGCTGACGCCCGCTGTTTTTCATGTGGCCGCCCGATCCCTCGCGGCGCAGGGGCTTTCGATCTTTGGCGACCACAGCGATGTGATGGCTGCCAGAGCCACCGGCTTCGCGATGCTTTGTTCTGTTTCCGGCCAGGAGGCCATGGATTTCGCGCTGATTTCTCAGGCGGCAACGCTGGAATCCCGCATTCCTTTCATTCATTTTTTTGACGGCTTCCGGACCTCCCACGAAATTTCCAAAATAGAAATGATCACGCCCGATGATATGCGGGCGATGATTGACGAGAAGTACATTGAAGCCCACCGCAAACGCGCGCTCACGCCTGACCGCCCCGTCCTGAGGGGGACCGCTCAAAACCCCGACGTCTATTTTCAGGCCAGAGAAAGCGTGAACCTCTTCTATCAGGAGTGTCCGCTTATTGTTCAAAAGGCCATGGACCGGTTTTCAAAATTGACCGGACGCAGTTACCGTGTTTTTGAATACTTTGGAGCGCCGGATGCCGACCGGGTCATCATTTTAATGGGATCGGCGGCGGAGCCGGCTGAAGAAGTCGCGAAGCTTTTAAACAGCAAAGGGGAGAAAACCGGTGTCTTGAAAGTCCGGCTCTGGAGACCTTTTGACATTGGCTATTTTCTTCAGGCTCTGCCGGCAAGTGTGAAAAAGATCGCGGTTCTTGACCGAAGCAAGGAGCCCGGCGCTTCAGGAGAGGCGCTGTATCTGGATGTGGTAAACGCTTTTTATGAGGGGGCGCAGCGCGGTCTGTGGCCTTCCGGCCAGCTGCCCGTGATTACGGGCGGACGTTACGGGCTTTCTTCCAAGGAATTTACGCCCGCCATGGTGAAAAGTATTTATGACCATTTAAAACAAAATCATCCCAAAAATCATTTTACGGTCGGAATCATCGATGATGTTTCCGGCACGAGTCTTCCGGTGGACGCTTCTTTTGCTCTTCCGGATGACGGCGTATTCGCGGCCGTATTTTATGGATTAGGTTCGGATGGAACGGTTGGCGCCAATAAAAACACGATCAAAATTATCGGTGAAAATACTTCAAACTACGCCCAGGCCTATTTTGTTTATGACTCTAAAAAAGCAGGGGCCGTTACGGTGTCGCATTTGCGCTTCGGCCCCAAACCGATCCGCGCGCCGTACTTGATTGAAAAAGCCCGCTTTGTCGGCTGTCATCAGTGGAACTTTCTGGAAAAAATGGATGTCCTCAAGGTCCTCGATCCCGGCGGGGTTTTTCTGATCGACAGCCCCTATGAGGCGGAAGAAGTGTGGGGCCATTTACCGCGTCCCGTGCAGGAGCAATTGATCGCCAAGAAACCCAGACTGTATACGATCAACGCGCACCAGGTGGCGAAGGCGTGCGGTATGGGCAGTCATACCAATACGATTATGCAGGTCTGCTTCTTTGCCATCTCCGGCGTTCTGCCCCAGGAGGAAGCTCTGGAGGCCATTCGAAAAGCGATTCGAAAGACGTACGGAAACAAGGGCGAGGAAGTCGTGCAGATGAACCTGCGGGCGGTGGATCAGACGATTCAATACCTGAAGGAAGTGAAGGTGCCGGAAAAAGTGACCAGTATGAGCCAGCTCAGACCCGCGCTGGTCGGTGACGCGCCGGATTTTGTGAAACTGGTTCTCGGCACCATGGCGGCGGGCCGCGGTGATGAACTCGCGGTGAGTCAGCTGCCCTGTGACGGCACTTATCCGACGGGAACGTCGCGGTATGAAAAAAGAAATCTTGCCCAGGAGATTCCGGTCTGGGATCCGCAGGTGTGCATTGAGTGCGGTAAATGCGCGATGGTTTGTCCGCATAGCGTGATACGCATTAAAGCGTATGACAGCCAGCATCTCAAGAACGCGCCCATTTCTTTCAAGTCCCGGGACGCCCGCGAGCCCGCGTGGAAGGGATTAAAGTACACCATCCAAGTCGCACCGGAAGATTGTACCGGCTGCGGAGTCTGTGTCGATGTCTGCCCCGCGAAAAACAAAGCGGAGGTCAAATTCAAGGCCATCAACATGATGCCGCAGCATCCTGTCGCCGCTCAGGAAAAAGAGAATTGGGAATTCTTTCTTGATATTCCGGATATGGACCGCCGGAAAGTGGACGCCGCGAAGATTCGCCAGCAGCAGGTCATGGAACCTCTTTTTGAATTCTCCAGCGCCTGCGCCGGCTGCGGAGAAACCCCTTATCTGAAATTGCTCAGCCAGCTTTTCGGCGACCGGATCGTGATTGCCAATGCCACGGGATGTTCTTCGATCTACGGGGGCAATCTTCCGACAACTCCCTGGTCAAAAAACAAGGATGGCCGCGGTCCGGCCTGGGCCAATTCGCTTTTTGAAGACAATGCCGAATTTGGTTTGGGGATGCGCGTTTCGATGGACAAACAGCGGGAATACGCGGGCGAACTGCTCGGGCATCTGGCAGGAAACCTGGGGGCGGATTCCTGCAATGAAATTCTTAACGCGGTTCAGAAATCGGAAGCGGATATTTACGAGCAGCGTCAGCGCGTTGAGGTTCTGAAGCGGAAGCTGATGGAAGTTAAAAATCCCGAAGCCAACAGGCTTCTGGAACTCGCGGATCTTTTTGTGAAGAAAAGCGTCTGGATTATCGGCGGTGACGGCTGGGCCTATGACATCGGATTCGGCGGCCTGGATCATGTGATGGCGACCGGAAGAAACGTGAAAATTCTCGTTCTGGATACGGAGGTTTACTCCAATACGGGCGGCCAGATGTCCAAGGCGACGCCGCTCGGCGCCGTGGCAAAATTTGCCACGGGCGGAAAACCTACCGGTAAAAAGGATTTAGGCCTGATGGCGATGACCTATGGACATGTTTACGTCGCAAAGATCGCGATGGGGGCCAATGATGAGCACACGCTCAAAGCGTTTCTCGAAGCCGACGCGTATGACGGGCCCGCGCTGATTATTGCCTACAGCCATTGTGTCGCGCACGGAATTAACATGACAACCGCGATGCAGAACCAGAAAGCCGCGGTAAATTCCGGCCAGTGGCCGCTGTACCGCTTCCATCCCGATAAGGCTCTGTCAGGACAGAATCCATTTACGCTTGATAGCCGCGCGCCTTCGATCGCGGTGGAGCAGTACATGATGATGGAAAACCGTTTCAAGATGCTGACCAAGAGCGAGCCGGAAAAAGCGAGGCAGCTTTTCAAAACAGCCGCGGAGAATGTGAGTACGCGGCGGAGGCTGTACGAATATCTCGCTCAAGGGAAACTTGTGGCCCAGGAAGAACCTTTGAAGGAAGGGGCTTAGCATGGATCTGTCCGTTGATTATCTGGGAATGAAATTGAGAAGTCCGCTTGTGCCTTCCGCCTGCCAGCCGCTGACAGGTTATATAGAAAACATCAAACGCATGGAAGAAGCCGGCGCGGGGGCGGTTGTGCTTCATTCGCTTTTTGAGGAGCAGTTGACGCATGACCGTCACGAAATCAACAGGCATTTGTCCGCGTATACAGATAGTTTTTCGGAAGCGTCTTCGTTTTTCCCGCAAACAGGAGAGTTTCTCCTGGGGCCCGAAGAATATCTGAATCACATTTCAAAAGCGAAGCGTGCTGTAAAGATACCCGTCATTGCGAGTCTTAACGGGTCTACGCCTGGCGGATGGACGGAGTTCGCGAAAAAAATCGAGATGGCGGGAGCCGACGCGCTTGAATTGAATATCTATAAAGTTCCGAGAGGCTCGGATATTTCCTCCGCGGCGATTGAAGAGGAGTACATTTCAATTGTTAAAAGCGTGCGGGCACAGATCGGAATTCCTCTGGCTGTGAAACTAAGTCCGTATTTCAGCAATGTGGCGAATATGGCCAGCCGGTTAACGGAAGCGGGAGCGTCTGGACTCACATTATTTAATCGTTTTTACCAGCCCGATATCGATCTGGACTCGCTGGAAGTCCGGCCGGATGTTCTACTCAGCAACCCTCTGACGCTTCGGCTGCCGCTGCGCTGGATTGGCCTTCTTTACGGTAATGTTAAAGCTGACTTTGCCGCGACAAGCGGAATTCATAAAGCAGAGGACTGTTTAAAAGTGATTATGGCGGGCGCCAGTGTCACGATGCTGTGTTCCAGTCTTTTACGTTTCGGCATCGGGCATATCCGGCATGTAGACTCGCAGCTCCGTGCATGGATGACGGAGCATGAGTATGACTCCCTTCGAGCGATGAAAGGCTGCATGAGTCAGAAGAACTGCGGAGATCCGGTCGTGTACGAACGCGCGCAGTACATTAAAGCTTTGCATCAGTATCAGCCTAACAGGGATCTTTGAACAAAAAAGGATTTACTGTATGAGCGTGATTGTGAAACAAAAAAAAATCGATATCAAAGAACTTCTCCAGAAAGATGCCCGCTATAAAGCCGTCTTCGCGACGATGGCGAAGCACCGCAAGCGTCATGATGCCCTGATTGAAGTACTCCACACGACGGAAGATGTTTTTGGGTATATCCCGCTTGAGGCCATGCGCTTTATCGGAAGCGAAATGCGGATTGCCCCCAGCCGGATTTACGGCGTCGTCACCTTCTATCACTTCTTTTCTCTCAAACCCAAAGGGGATCATACCTGTACGGTCTGCACGGGGACTGCCTGTTATGTCAAAGGCTCCCAGAAAATTGTGGATCATATTGAAAAAAGTTTTTCTGTGAAACCGGGAACCGTTACGGCGGACAACCGGCTGGGACTGCAGACGGCCCGTTGCGTCGGAGCCTGCGGACTCGCGCCCGTGGTCATTGTTGACGCGGAGATTTTTGCCAAAGCCGGGCCTGAAGAGGCGGAAAAAGCCGTGCGGATTAAACTGGGAGAGAAACCGTGAATCTCGAAGAGCTGAACAAAATCGCAGAAAATTATAAGGCCAAAAAAGCGGGCTTCAAAAAGAAAGTGTGTGTCTGCGTCGGGACGGGCTGCACTTCCGCCGGTTCCGTAAGCGTGATTCATCAGTTTCAGGATCAGCTGAAAAACAGAAACATTACCTCTGAATACGATATTGTCCCCGTCGGCTGCCGCGGAGCGTGCAGCCGCGGCCCTATTGTGGATGTTCTGCCTGAAGAATCGGTTTATCAGAAAGTAGCGTCTGACGACATTGACGCGCTGGTTGCGGAACATTTGCAGTCGAATCATGTGCTGAGGGACAAGCTGATTTTTTCCGACCAGGCCGACGAAAAGGTTTACGAGAAATCCTCGGAGCATCCATTTTTCAAGAAGCAGCTCAAAATCGTGCTGGAGCATTGCGGAACGATGGATCCGGAAAGCATGGAAGAATATATTGCCGCGGGAGGATATCAGGCCGCGGCGAAAGCGCTGACTCAGATGTCGCGTGAAGAGGTCATCGCGGAAATTAAAATGTCAGGATTGCGGGGGCGCGGGGGCGCTGGTTATCCGACAGGTCTCAAATGGGAGATGGTCTATAAATATGTCAATGATGTGAAGTACGTGATTTGTAATGGGGATGAAGGGGATCCCGGAGCTTTCATGGACCGCTCGGTGATGGAAGGGGATCCGCACAAAGTCATTGAAGGCATGATCATCGCCGCGGCTGCTGTTGGAGCGCCGCAGGGGTTCATTTATGTGCGCGCGGAGTACCCTCTCGCCATTAAACGGCTTGAACTCGCGATCAAGAATTGCGTGAAAGCCGGGCTGCTCGGAAAAAACATTTTTGGATCCGCGTTTTCCTTTGATCTGTCCGTCCGAATTGGAGCGGGCGCGTTTGTCTGCGGCGAAGAAACCGCGCTTATTGCTTCGATTGAAGGCAAACGAGGCACACCCAAGCCCAGGCCGCCTTACCCTGCGGAATCGGGGCTTTGGGGAAAGCCCACGCTGATTAATAACGTAGAAACTTTCGCGAATGTGGCCGCGATTATTAACCGGGGCGGAGAATGGTACAGCTCCATCGGAATGCCGAAGAGCGCGGGCACGAAAGTTTTCGCGATGACGGGCAAAATCCGGAACAACGGTCTGATTGAAGTGCCGATGGGCATAACGCTGAGAGAAATTATTTTTGATATCGGCGGCGGGATTCCCGGCGGCCATAAATTCAAGGCCGCGCAGACCGGCGGGCCTTCGGGCGGCTGCATTCCCGAGCACCTGCTGGATACGAAAATGGATTATGAAAATCTCGCGGCGATCGGTTCCATTATGGGTTCCGGCGGGCTGATCGTGATGGATGAAACTTCCTGTATGGTGGACGTGGCGAGATTTTTTATGGAATTCTGCATGGATGAATCCTGCGGAAAATGCGTGCCCTGCCGCGTGGGGACGCGCCAGATGCATGACTTGTTAAAGAAGATCTGCTCCGGTGAGGCTGAGGAGAAAGATCTTGAGCTTTTGGAAGAGCTGGCGCCCATGGTGAAGGAAACCAGTCTTTGCGGACTCGGTATGACGGCTCCCAATCCTCTGGTGAGCACGCTGCGGTATTTTCGCAGTGAGTACATGGCGCATATCAAAGAGAAACGCTGTCCGGCGGGTGTTTGTCAGATGAAAGCAGCGGACGCTATGACAGGGGGGCCCGTATGCCAAAAGTAAAGATCCAGATCGACGGCAAAGACATTCTTGCGGAATCAGGAAAATCGCTGCTTGAGGCCTGCCGTGAAAACAATATCAAGATACCGACGCTCTGCCATTTCAAGGGGCTGGGGGATGTCGGCGCCTGCCGGCTTTGTGTGGTGGAGATGGAAGGGACTCCAAAACTTCTTCCTACCTGCACCACGCCCGTGGCGGAAGGCCAGAAAGTTAAAACAGTTACGGAAAAACTCACGAAATACCGCCGCATGATTCTGGAACTTTTCTTTTCTGAACGCAATCACGTGTGCGCGATATGCGTGGCCAATAATAACTGTGAGCTTCAGGATCTTGGTTATGAGCTTGGGATGGATCATGTCCGGTTTCCCTATCTTTATCAGGAGTGCAAACTGGACGCTTCACACCCCTTTCTTGTGATGGATCACAACCGCTGCGTCATGTGCACCCGCTGCGTCCGTGTATGCGACGAGGTGGAGGGGGCTCACCATTGGGACGTGATGGGGCGCGGTGTCGCTTCCAGGATTGTCGGAGATTTTAATGAACCCTGGGGGCAGTCGGAAACGTGCACCTCGTGCGGGAAATGCATGCAGGTTTGTCCTACCGGCGCCATCTGGCCGAAAGGCGCGGTCATTGGAACGCTGGCTAAAGATCCCCAGTCCGTCAGCGACCTGGTGGAAAAAAGGAAGGTGCCGTGATGGCTAAAAAGAAGATTGCCACAATCTGGCTCGGGGGGTGCTCGGGGTGCCACATGTCTTTACTCGACATTGATGAAAGAATTCTGGATGTGGCCAAGCTGGCGGATATTGTCAAAAGTCCCATTGTGGATCAGAAAGAGTTTCCGGACGCGGACATCACGCTGGTTGAGGGGGCGGTTGCCAATGAAGAGCATCTGCATGAGATCAAACACATTCGAGCGAAAACAAAAACCCTTATTTCTTTTGGTGACTGCGCGGTGACGGGGAACGTGTCCTCGCTTCGGAACTGGCTTTCCAAGGAGTCGGTGCTTAACCGCGCATATATGGAAGTCCCCAGTACAGACGGCGGGGTTATTCCTAACGAGGAAATTGCTCCGCTGATCGACCGCGTCCGGCCGCTGCATGAAGTCGTTAAAGTGGATTATTACCTTCCCGGATGTCCGCCGAGCGCGGATCTTATTTTTTATGTCCTTTTCGAGCTTTTAAATGACCGTATACCGGTTTTAAATAAAGAAAATTTGAAATATGGGTAGAGTCCATGGATGAGAAAAAAATTACGATCAATCCTGTAACAAGAATTGAAGGCCACGCCAAGATCACGATTCAGCTCGGCGATGACGATACGGTCCGCGAAGCGCGCTTCCATGTGAATGAATTCCGTGGATTTGAAAAATTCTGTGAGGGCCGGCTTTTTACCGAAATGCCGAATATCACGCCGCGCATTTGCGGCATTTGTCCGGTGAGTCACGCCGTATCAAGCGCGAAGGCCGGCGAGATGATCATGCGGATCAGTCCGCCTTACGCGGGAAATCTGATTCGGCGGCTGATTCATTTAGGCCAGATTATTTCTTCTCACGCTCTGAGCTTTTTTCATTTGTCTTCTCCGGATCTTTTGCTGGGCTGGGATTACGACCCCGCGCAGAGAAACATTTTAGGGGTGGCGGAAAAGTATCCTGATTTGGCCAAGCGGGGAATAAGGCTCAGGAAATTCAGCCAGGAAATCAGCGAAAGAATCACGGGTAAAAAAATCCACGCCGTTGGAATTGTCGCGGGAGGCATGACAACACCGCTTACGGAGGAGAACCGTCAGGCGCTTTTGGCCTGGATTCCCGAGGCGCTGGAAACGACGCGGATGGGCATCGATCTTTTCAAACGTTATTGCGACGATCACCAGAATGAGGTCGCGAATTTCGACGCCTGTGAAAGTTTGTACCTCGGCACAGTCACTCCGGACGGCGAGCTTGAACTGTATGACGGCAAGCTGCGTTTCATCGACGCGAATGGAAAAATAATCGCCGATCAGCTGGAGCCTGCTAATTACCTTGAGTACATTGCTGAAAAGCCGGTGGCGTGGTCTTACCTGAAATACCCCTATTACAAGCCGCTTGGCCCGGAAGGCGGAATTTACCGCGTAGGGCCGCTGGCCAGGCTCAATATTGCCGACCGGATGAAAACCCCGCTTGCTCAAAAGGAGTTTGGATTCTTCAAGAGTATCGGCCGCGGCCGTCCCGTCCACGGCACTTTCTATTTTCATCTTGCCCGGCTGATCGAGACTTTGGGCGCGATTGAACAAGCTGAAATGATCCTGATGGATCCGCAGGTGACATCTTTGGAGATTTGCGCGAAGGGAGTCCGCAATCAGGCTGAAGGGGTCGGCTGTTCGGAGTCGCCCAGAGGAACGCTGTTTCATCATTACCAGACGGATGATGACGGCATATTGACCCGGATCAATCTTCTGATTGCCACGGGGCAGAATAACCCGTCGATGAATCGTTCCGTTCTGGAAATCGCCAGAAAGCTCATTCGAGGCCGTCAGGTTGCGCAGGGTGCTCTTAACCGGATTGAAGGCGCGATCCGCTGCTATGACCCCTGTCTTTCCTGCTCGACGCATTCGATCGGAACCATGCCAATATTGATGGAAATTCTGGACGCGCAGGGAAACCTCATCAACAGAATCGAGAGGGGCCTGTGAAAACCCTTGTGATCGGCTACGGCAATGTGACGCGTTCGGATGACGGCGCGGGGATAAGGATCGCTGAACAAATCGCCTTAAAAAATCTCGCAGGCGTGGAGGTGCGCACGCTTCAGCAGCTCCATGTCGAGCTGGTGGAGGATTTTGTCGGGCAGGACCTCATTATTCTGGCGGATGCGTCTTCCGGCTCTTCTGAAATTTCAATCAAGCCTGTCAGATTAGGCGAAGAAGCCTGCATGGCATCGACGCATCATTTGGGCGCCGGAGTTCTGGCGGGACTGGCCGCGAAGCTTTACTCCAAAAACCTGAACCTGTATTTGTGCGCGGTCCGCGGTGAAAATTTTGATTTTGGAATGAACCTGAGTCCAGCCACCGCGCGAAGAGTCGATGCCGCGGTCAAAGAAATTACAAAGCTCATTGAAAGAAGCCTCAGCCATGCATGAAGGACATTTTACGGAGCAGGTCGTCGAAGCAATTTTGAAGGAACTGGAGCCGCATCAGGGCTCCAGAATAAAAAAAGTTTCTGTCAGCGTGGGTGAGATGATGCATCTGGTTCCGGAAAGTGTGATGCAGCATTACGAACTTTTGACGCAGGGCACGCGGCTTCAGGGCGTTGCTCTGGAGCTGAAGGAAGTTCCCGTGATGATCCAGTGCCGAAGCTGCGGACAAACGGGCCCTGTGGAAGATCACCACGTTTTGATGTGCGGCCATTGCGACAGCCGCGATGTGCAGATTCTGAGCGGCAATAAAGTTGTCATCGAGTCGCTTCAGCTCGAAGCCGGCTCATAACACGGAATCTCCCAGGATGTTTAACACCCATGAAAACAGAGTCTCTGCAAAAGAAAACCCAATGTCTCAGGCTCACCCTCCGCGGCGCGGTGCAGGGTGTGGGGTTCCGGCCCTTTGTTTACAGGCTCGCCTCTGAGTTAGGACTTTTCGGAAACATTAAGAACTGCTCTGAGGGTGTCCTGATCGAGGTTGAAGGCGATACCGCTAAACTCTCCGAATTTCTTCTGAGAATTCAAAAAGAAAAACCTCCGCTGGCTGAGCTTCACAATCTGGAGGCTCTTTTTCTCGCATCAAAAGGGTATTCCTGCTTTGATATTCTTGAAAGCTCCGCGCAGGAATCTGGTCATGTCTGGATGCTTCCGGATATTGCCCTCTGCGCTTCCTGCAAATCGGACGTGAGTGATCCCCGAAACCGCCGTTACCGTTATCCTTTCACAAACTGCAGCCACTGCGGCCCTCGTTACAGCATTCTAAAAGCGATTCCCTATGACCGGGAAAACACGACGATGAGGGAATTCCGCATGTGCGGCGAGTGCCGGACCGAATACCTTGATCCTTTGAACCGGCGGTTTCACGCTCAGCCGAACGCCTGCCCCTGGTGCGGTCCTCATGTCACGCTCATCGGCGCGGGCGGAGAAGTTCTGGCCGAAAAGGACGCGGCGCTGCGTGAAGCCGTAAGACAGCTTCAGTCGGGCAGGATTCTCGCGGTGAAAGGCCTGGGCGGTTTCCATTTAATGGCCGATGCCGCGAACGAGGAAGCTGTGGTCAGGCTGCGGCTGCGCAAGTCCCGTGAGTGTAAACCGCTCGCCTTGATGATGTCAGATCTGGAAACCGTTCGAAAGTACTGCGAGGTCTCAACGCTTGAAGCCAGGCTGCTTGAATCTTCGGAGGCGCCGATTGTCCTTCTTAAGAAGCGGGATATTTCTTCTTCGCTGCTGGCCGCGTCAGCCGCGCCTCAAAACCCGTTTCTGGGAGTGATGCTGCCTTATACACCGCTGCATGAAATATTGATGGGTGATATGGGCGGGCCCCTTGTCGCGACAAGCGGAAACATTTCAGATGAGCCCATCGCCATTGATAACGAGGAGGCGATGCGTCGTCTCGCGAACATTGCGGATTATTTTCTGGTTCATGACCGCGCGATTGTCCGGTCTGTGGATGATTCTGTTGTGCGCGTGGTTGCAGGCCGTGAAATGATGATCCGCCGCGGACGCGGGTTCGCGCCGCTTCCTGTCGCCAGGTGCGCGCAATCGCCCTCATTTCTGGCCGTGGGCGGACATCTGAAAAACACGATAGCCCAGAATGTAGGCGGGCATCTTTTTCTCGGACAGCATATTGGCGATCTGGATAACGTGAAAAGCACTGAGCTTTTTCAGGATGTGGTCCAGACGTTTAAAAAAATCTATCAGCAGAAACCCGATCAAGTGATTTGCGATCTCCACCCGCAGTATGCCTCAACGCGCTACGCTCAAACCAGCGGTCTGCCGAGGATTCAGATTCAGCATCACTACGCGCACGCTCTGGCGTGTATGGCGGATAATGAACTTCAAGGCCCCGCGCTGGCTGTTGTCTGGGACGGGATGGGCCTTGGTCCCGATGGAACACTCTGGGGAGGGGAGTTTCTCAGGATTCATGATGAGGGGTTCACCCGTGTTGCGCATTTGAGGCAGTTTCGTCTTCCCGGCCTCGATCAAGCCGCCCGCGAACCCCGCCGCTGCGCGCTCGCTCTTTTGTATGAAATTTACGGTGAGCGGATTTTCCGCCAGAGTCAATGGCAGGGCCTCCGTCAATTTACCGGGGGAGAGCTGCAGGTTTTAGAGGCCATGCTTGGCCGGGGAATTCAATCTCCGCTGACATCAAGTGCGGGGCGTTTGTTTGACGCGGTGGCCGCGCTTTTGGGAATTTGTCCGAAGGGGCAATTTGAAGGCCAGGCCGCGATGGAACTGGAATTCGCCATCGGTCATTATGAAACGGACGATACCTATCCCTTTCACATTTCAGAATCGCCGTTATCCGGCAAGGTGTTCGACTGGGAGCCGATGATCCGCTGTATTGTCACGGATGCCGAACAGGGAATTTCGAGTTCGAAAATCTCCGCGAAGTTTCACAACACGCTGGCGGAAGTCATCGTGAAACTTGCGCTTGGTTTTGGAGAGAACGCGGTTGTTTTAAGCGGAGGCTGTTTTCAGAATAAGTATCTGCTGGAGCGGACCATCGCCAGGGTTCAGGATCAGGGGCTTTCGCCTTACTGGCACCGGCGGATTCCCACGAACGATGGGGGCATTTCAGCGGGTCAGATTCTGGGAGCTTTACGCCAGCAGGAATCGCTTCAAAAGATGAAGGAAGGGAGTCCCTCTTTATGTGTCTAGCCGTCCCGGGCAAAATCCTTTTTATGGATCATGATGAACAGGGGTATGCGCGCGGCAGAATCGACTTTGGCGGAGTTTTAAAGGAGGTCAACCTTGCGTATGTCCCTGAGGCGAAAGTGGGGGATTACGCGATTGTCCACGTGGGTTTTGCCATCAGTCTTGTGGATGAAGAAGAGGCGAAGAAGGTTTTCGGCTATCTGAAGAAAATCGGAGAGCTGGGCGAGCTGCAGGAAGAATCCCAAGGAGAAGATCCCAGATGAAATACATCGATGAATACCGGGATCCGCTCGCCGCGAAATCCTACCTTCATGAAATCCGGAAAATCACGACCCGGCCGTGGATGATTATGGAAATCTGCGGCGGGCAGACACACTCCATTGTGAAGTACGGGCTTGATGAACTTCTTCCGAAGGAAATTACGCTGGTTCATGGGCCCGGCTGCCCGGTTTGTGTGACGCCGCTGGAGCAAATTGACAAGGCGATTGAAATTGCCTCGAAACCCGGTGTCATTTTCTGCACTTTCGGAGATATGCTCCGTGTGCCCGGATCAAAGCGGGATCTTTTGATGGTGAAAGCGGAAGGCGGAGATGTGCGCATGGTCTATTCGCCTCTCGACGCTTTGAAGTGCGCAAAGGCGAATCCAGATAAAGAAATTGTTTTTTTCGCGGTGGGTTTTGAAACAACGGCTCCCGCGAACGCGATGGCCCTTTTCCAGGCCAGCCGTGAGAATGTATCTAATTTTTCTCTTTTGACATCTCACGTGCTGGTGCCGCCGGCGATGGAAGCGATTCTTTCTTCAAAAGAAAACCGGGTGCAGGGATTTCTGGCCGCCGGCCATGTATGCGCCATTATGGGATACGAGGAGTATCTTCCGATTGCTTTGAAATATCAGGTGCCGATGGTGGTGACCGGCTTTGAACCTCTGGATCTTCTCGAGGGTATCTATTTCTGCATCCGTCAGCTGGAGTCGGGCGAAGCGAAAGTTGAAAATCAGTATTCCCGCGCTGTTCAAAGAGAAGGCAACCGGCCCGCGCAGCTGATGATCGAGGAAGTGTTTGAGGTGATTGCCCGAAAGTGGCGCGGCATCGGGGAGATCCCCCAGAGCGGATTGGGGGTCAGAAAGAAATATCATCCGTGGGACGCGGAAAAGAAATTCAATCTTGATGACCAGTCTGTTTCTGAACCCGCGGAGTGCGTCAGCGGCCAGATATTACGGGGAATAAGAAAACCTATGGAATGTCCTGCTTTTGGCGGCCGGTGCACACCCGAACATCCTCTCGGAGCCACGATGGTTTCAACGGAAGGCGCGTGCGCCGCTTACTACCGGTATCGCGCGCGCGAAATTCGCGAAGAGGCTGCCCTGTGAAAGATCTAACCTTTGCTGCTGCCTGCCCCCGATTAATCCAGGATTATCCGAGGATTCTTATGTCCCATGGAGGCGGAGGAAAGCTGACGCAGCAGCTGATTGAAAAAATGTTCGTGCCGGCTTTTCAAAACCCTTATCTGCAGCAGCAGCATGATGGCGCTGTAGTAAGTGTTCAAGGGACGCGTCTCGCGATGACAACGGATTCATTTGTCGTGAAGCCGCTTTTTTTCCCGGGGGGAGACATCGGGACGCTTGCCGTTTATGGAACCGTGAATGATCTGGCGATGTGCGGGGCAAGACCTCTTTATTTGACCGCGGCCTTTGTGATTGAGGAAGGGTTTCTCATGGAGGACCTCTGGCAGATTGTTCAGTCCATGAAAATGGCGGCTGAGAAAACGGGTACCCACATTGTTACCGGGGACACCAAGGTCGTCGACCGGGGAAAAGGAGACGGCGTTTTTATCACGACGGCGGGCGTTGGTGTGATCGAGCATTCTCTCACGATTGCGCCGGCATTCGTCAAGCCGGGAGATTGTGTTTTGCTGAGCGGAGACGTTGGGCGGCACGGGATTGCGGTGATGTCTTCGCGGGAAGGGCTTAGATTCGAGACGGAGATTACAAGCGACTGCGCGCCTCTCTGGGGCGCGGTTCAGGCATTGCTTGACGCGGACATCGAAGTTCACTGCTTGAGAGATTTGACGCGCGGAGGATTGGCGAGCGCCTTGAACGAGATTTCGCAATCCGCGAAACTTGAAATTGAAATTCAGGAAGAAAGTATTCCCGTGGAGGCGCAAGTGCGGGGGGCATGCGAAATACTTGGCCTGGATCCGCTTTACACGGCGAATGAGGGAAGGTTTGCCGCCTTTGTTCCTGAGGAACATGCTTCGAAGGCCTTAAAAATTCTCCGCGAAAACGGGCACGAGCCTGCTGTGATTGGACGCGTTCAATCTCAATCACGCGGACGAGTCGTCGTTTGTAACGCTCTTGGATCATCACGAATTCTTGAAATGATCATGGGGGATCAGCTTCCGAGAATATGCTAGAGGTTGACTGTCTTGGACAAAGGCTTTATCCGCCATTCAGGGATATGAAACTGTAAACGATTTAACAGGTTTGATTAATAAGGCCGTACCAATGAAAAGGAGTTGATATGCACATTCCAAATCTCATGCTTCAAGGCGGAATATGTCCGGTGACAGCAGCCATCAGCGCGGCTGCCCTGACCGGGTTCGCGATCGCCGCGGCGCGCGCAAAAGAAAAACCCTCCGCGGCCCGCGCGGGTGCCGTTGCAGCCCTGATTTTCGCGGCGCAGATGATCAACTTTCCTGTGCAGAGCGGGACCTCGGGGCATCTGTTCGGAGGCGTGCTTGCTTCCGCCCTGCTCGGCGTCCCCTTTGGAGTTCTTGTCACGGCTCTCGTTCTGCTCGTTCAGAGTCTGGTTTTCTCTGATGGGGGACTGACCGTTCTGGGCGCCAATGTTCTGAATATGGCCGTTCTTGGAGCGGGTGCGGGCGGATTGTTTTTCAAATTGCTGGCGGGATCATCGAAAAGAAATTCAGGGTTTCATTTAGCCGCTCTTGGCGTGGCCGCCTGGATTTCCGTCATGCTGGCGGCGTTTGCGTGCAGTCTCGAATTGGGAATTGCGGGAACGGCTTCATTTTCCAGCGTGGTCAACGCGATGCTGGGTGTTCATGCCTGGATTGGAATCGGCGAGGGCGTTATCACGGCCGCGCTTTATCATGTTTTCTCGGCGCGGGCGCAAAGCGGCGCATCGAAAGGATCCGCGGCGGCGATCCTGATGGCATCCGCAGCGATCGCTGCTGTTTTAAGTCCTTTTGCCAGCAGTTATCCCGACGGACTGGAGTGGGTCGCGGAAAAGTATCGCTTTTTACACGAAGCCGCGCCTTCTTTTGTAAGCCCTTTACAGGACTATTCAGTTCCGTTTATTACGGGCAGTTTTCTCTCCACAGGATTGGCCGGATTGACGGGCGTGCTGATGACCTTCGCCGCCGGCTTTTTTTTCGCCGGTTTAATTACCCGTGTGAAGACACAGGCCAGTTCGTAAAGCCGAAGCCATTTAGAAATAAGGGGCTGATCATCTGGAACTGAAGCGTGGTGACTTTCACGCGCGCACGGAAATCGCTTGTTTTCAGAGATCTCTCTAAAGCCTGAGGTCTCAGTATTTACACTTGAAAGCCTGCTGCTCTCATATTCCTGCCGACAAGACCGCCCCGAAGGGCTAAACAGGGGCGCTGTTTCCTCTTGCTGAATTTTCCCGCCAGGCGTAGATTTATGCAGGCAGGTTTTATTTTATTCCTGAAATTGAATCAATCTGAAAGGATGAAAGAAACATGAATCAGATCATCAAGAAAAGCATTCTTTTTATTTTGTTCGCGGGGCTTTCCCAGGGTGTTGTTTTTGCTGCAGACAAACCTGCCAAGAATACTCCAGCCGCCGCTGTGAACACCGCCCTTAGCGGGGGGCAAACCGCGGTTCAGCAGAATCTGGAAAAACGCGGAGTGCCTGTTTCAGCGCCGGCCGCGGCAGCTGTGGTAGACCCGGCAGCCCAGGCTTACGCCAACGCGCCTGAGACCGTGCCGGCCGTCTCCGGCGGAACGGCGGCCAATGGCGGCCGTCTTTGGAATTGTCCCAAAGGTTATTCCATCATGAACGGCGCGGCGCTGCCTTTTTCGGAGAGCAATCTGCGCTGCAGAAAAGATCCTTTTCTTTACTCGCTGAATCAATGCGGCAACTGTGTCTACACCCCGTCTACTACGAATCCGCATGCCGGCTGCGTCAGGGGTGTCAGCATGGTCTGCAGTTAGTCAACGCAGGGCGCATCTTTTCAGCATAAACGAACACGTAATCCCCGGACCAGGCCGCGGTATCCCATCCTCTGCCCGGTTTCTTTATTTATCCGGCCGCCTGGCATCCTCTCCTGCCTGTGTTATCCTTCAAGGAAACCCGTGAACAGAAAACAAGGGAGCGTTTCTTGACGATTCAGAAGCTCATTGATTCGGGAGTCAAGGTTTCCGATCATTTAATGTCGCGGCAGGACAAGATATGGTCGCGTCATAGCCAGGATAAAGTTGATATCGGCGAGATGATCACCAAGGTGGTAAGGACGATTGGCAAGACCCTGCCGCTCTCCCGGCCCATGAGGGCCCTTTCGATTGGTTCGAGCAATGAACCGCAGTTCAGGATTCTGCAGTCCGCTTTCAAGGGAGGGCTTTATCTTCTTGATATCGAGAAGGAAGCTTTGCAGACCGTACGGGAAAGAACGCGGCGTCAGCACACAAAGAATGTTTTTACGATCCGCGGCGATTACAACAAGGTCTTCGCAAGCCGCGCCAGGGTAAGACAGTTCAGCCAAAAAAAGCTTCATGGGAAAAAGCTGGAGCTCATCACGCTGCAGCATTCCATGTACTACTGTTCGGAAGAAAAATGGAACGGTTTAATTCAGCATCTGCATGATGAGCTTCTCGCGCCCACGGGGGCGATCTACAGCGTTCTGATGGCTTCCAAAAGCGATGACCCGACCACGACCACTTGGCTTTACAATTATTTTGCGCATAAATATTTTCGTCATACGAACAATCAGGATCTGCTGGGGCTCACCCGTGAACTTAAGGAGAATCCGCGTTTCAATAAAACTCAGGTTCTCTCCAGAACCAGCCGCGTAAAATTCTTCGTGAATGATTTCGAACACTTCATGGCTGTGGTCTGGATGATTCTGCTCTACCCGCATGTGCATCCCTACACCGTTGATCAAAGGCGGGAAATCACGGAATATATGTACACGAAATTTTTTGAAAAAAAGAAGGCCCTTTTTCAGCATCAGGACCACCTGGCGATTTACCGCGGCATTCCCCACAAAGGGCTCGTTTGAGCCCCTTGCTGTATTCACCGGAGCACAGAGGAGGGCTGCGCAAATTATAAAAGGGCCGGGCCTTCACTCCCTTGACTCTTCAGCAAGTTCCTTCTAGTCTTTCCATCCAGACCCAGCCCAGCTGTTGCTATAAGTGCCGGAGATATTGTGTTCATTAAAAAAACTGTCCTTCTTTTTTTATGTGCTGCGCTCTTTGGCTCGGGCTGCGCGGCTTACCGTCCCAAGATCAATCCTGAAGCGGAGTATTTTCAGAGACTCAAAAGCCAGACGCAGAGCGGAGTGACGGTGAAAGTCGTGGGCCTGGGGGCGCGCGAGTCGAAGAAGGCCTTTGGCGTGAATCTCGCCTCGAAGCACATTCTGCCGATATGGATGGAAATAGAGAATCAGGACCCGGAGCATTCGTACGCGTTTGTTGAACGTAATGTCGACCCTGGTTACTACACACCCGGTGAAGCGGCGTACATGTCGAAAATCGCCGCGACCAATATCATCAAGAAATTTCTTCCGCCCGTTCTGCATTTTATTTTATGGCCTGTCGCGCCTCTGGAGCATCTGATGGCCAAATCCGCCAATGAGAAACTTGAGCAAACCTTTGAGGAACAAGCGCTGGGTTATGGCTGGATCAAGCCTGGCGAGAAACGCGCGGGTTATATGTTCGTGCCTTTTGAAGTGGGCCTGAAAGAAATCACGCTCGATCTGGAAGGGTATTCACCCGCGGTCCGGTTAAAGGAAGAAGAGAAGGTGGTGCGGAGGTTCGATTTTATCATCCAGATTCCAGGCATTCGGCAGGATTACCTTAAAAAGGATTTCTTGAATTATTACGCAGCGGATGAGTTTCAGGATTTCGAAGATGAAGCGGCTCTGATGGAATACGTCAAAAACCTGCCCTGCTGCACGACCCATAAGAAGCGCACCCGCAACGGAGATCCCCTGAACCTTGTTGTGATCGGAGACGCAGAGGACGTGCTGACCTCTTTTACTGTCGCCAAATGGGACGAGACGGAGGAGCTTTATCTGGGTTCGATTATGAAAACGATCAGTTCTTTTTCGTTCGAAAAAAATTACCGCTATTCGCCGGTCAGCCCGCTGTACTTTCTGGGGCGCAGTCATGATGTGGCTTTTCAGAAAGCGCGCAAGACGATTGATCAGCGGCTGCACACCCGTCTGTGGTATGCGCCGGTACGCTTTCGCGGCAAGTCGGTGTGGATCGGAACAGTGAGCCGCGATATCGGTGTCCGGTTTACGCGCAAGACCTGGAACCTGACCACGCACAAAATTGATCCGGACATTGACGAATCACTTTTTTACACGCTGAACGATTTGATTTACGCGAAACAGGTAGAGAGCTACGGTTTGGGGCATGGTGTGCCGGAGAGCACGAGCGCACAGCCTGCTGAAAATCTCACAGGAGATCCTTACTTCACCAAAGGGATGCGGAGCGTCATCGTTCTTTCCAAGATACGGAACGAAGAAACCCCCGCGCTGATGGAAAGCGAAGCGATTGATGAAATTGCCAAACGTCTTTCGTCCGGGGCTTCCGCGGCGGCTGTCTGAGCAGATCCTTCCGCGCATGCCCGCGTCCTTGACTCTTCCCCCCATTGCTTCTAGTCTGTACCTCTGACTATCGCCTTTAATGCCCGGAAATGGTTCAACACCTGAAGAAAGGCTGACATGAAGAGAACGGTTTTTACTCTGGCTGTTTTGTTGATGACGTGCACGGCGGGTTTTGCCGAAAAAACCGGAGTCCTTCCGGGCGGTCCTGTTGATTTCCCTGCAGTAAAACCCATACTGCTCGCGAAGTGCGGCGTGTGTCACGCTTCGGAAGCGAAGCGCCCGTTTTCTTCAAAAATTCCCGTCTGGAATTACGCGGTCGGAACAAATATCGGGCTGGCCCGGGAAAAGTACGATATGGATGTTCTTCTGAAACAGGGCGATGCGGCGGACGCGGGGCAGAGGATGATTCTGGAGCAGGTGGTGGCTCATGACAAAATGCCGCCCGTTCAGTACAGGCTTATTCATCCGCGCAAACGCCTCAATGAACAGGAACGTGAAATGATCCTGAACTGGATTCACGCGAAGCAGAAGCAATCATAAGGGGCTCTTTCGCCTTTGTTGACTCTTCCGCGGATTGCTTTTAGTCTATTCTCATCTGAACCGTCCCTCATATTCTCATCAGCAGACTAATTGCGGAGGACTTATGAATTCAGAATCTGAAGGCGGCATCAGCCGCAGGAATTTCATCAAATCGGCCGCTCTGACCGGAGCGTTGTTGTGGATCGAATCATCGTCCCTTCTCAAAGGAGCCGAGGCTATGGCCAACCCGGGCTCCATTTTCACTCTTCCGAAACTTCCGTACGGCGAATCGGCACTCGCGCCGGTAATTTCGCCTGAGACGATCCGTTTTCATTATGGAAGACATCACGCGGGGTATGTCGACAAGCTGAATCGTCTGGCCGCGGGGACCGAATTCGCGGATCTTCCGCTTGAACAGGTTGTGCTGCGGTCCGCCGGTCAGGCGGACAAAACGGCGATTTTTAATAATGCCGCGCAGATCTGGAATCATACGTTTTACTGGAACAGTCTGAAGCCCGGCGGCGGAGGCCAGCCCTCAGCCCCGCTCAAAGATAAAATAGGCTCAGCCTTCGGCGGGTACAGCGAGTTCCGCAGTCAGTTCGTGGACGCGGCCACGGGACAGTTCGGCAGCGGCTGGGCGTGGCTTGTTTCCGAGGGCGGCGAACTCAAGATTGTGACAACTTCCAACGCCGGCGTGCCGCTCGTTCACGGTCAGAAGCCTCTGCTGACGCTGGATGTCTGGGAGCACGCCTATTATCTCGATTATCAGAATCGACGTCAGGCCTATGCTGAAGCCGTTGTCGACAAACTGCTTAACTGGGAATTCGCGGAAAAAAACCTGTCCGCCTGAAGAACCGCAGCATTCGAAGAAGCTTCCTTTCAACAAAATCCTGTAATGACGAGGTTTCTGTTTTTGTCCGGGGTGCGCAGCGACCCGTCTTAAGGGTTGATCGCATTCAAGGGTTCGGCCTATACTCCTTCCCGTGAGCCGAACCCCCTCAGTTTTATAAAAAGAAACCATTCCAGGCGGACCCTGAGGTTCGTTTTTTTATTTTGAGCCGGATGTTTTTGCGGCGCCGGGGACCGATAGATAAAAAAATGAAAAAAAGTGATGATCAAAAGACGGCAGCAGCTAAAAAAATTTTGTACGGAGCCGTCCTTTTTCTTTTAGCGGTCCTGTTCTTCGAAGTCATTTCTTTTGCTGCTTTAATGATTGCCGGCCGAAGCCTCACCCCTCTCTCTCTTTCTCAAGCCGAGAGAAAACAGATCCGGGAATACAAAGTGCCCGATAACATAAAGGAAGCTTTTCTGCCGGAATGGATTCAGTCCGACAGGATGCATCCTTATCTTGGTTTTGTGCTGCCCTCTGAGCCCAATGATCCGTTTGGTTTTGGAAACGAAATTTCGCCGGTTCAGAAGAGAGATCCCAAACGGGTCATTGTCGCGATTACCGGCGGTTCTGTGGCCTATCTTCTTCACCGCTTTGCCTTGAATGTCCTTAGAGAAGAACTTCTCAAAATTCCCGAACTTTCAGACAAAGAAATTGTTTTTATCCGTCTGGCGGCAGGCGGGTTTAAACAGCCGCAGCAGCTGATGACGTTGAATTATCTGATCAGCCTGGGAGGAGAATTTGATCTGGTCATCAACTTTGATGGTTTCAACGAAGTGGCATTACCGGAGCCTGATAATGTTTCGCGGAAAATATTTCCGCTCTATCCTCGAGGATGGTCTTTCCGAATAGGCGCCATCAGCATTCCTTCCGTGAGATATGCGATGGAGACCGGTTTACTCACACAGAAAGTCCGGGTAAACACTGCGGACTTTTTTTCAAGGCCAGCCGTGAACAATAGCGCGGCGTGTAATCTGATCTGGAAAGTTCTGGATCACGCTTTTCAGTTCCTGATCAGAAGAACAAATCATCTGATAAATAACTATCAGTTGAAAAGTTCAAATGATGAAGTTTCAGGGCCGTTCTTGAACTTCAACGGGGAGACCGAGCTTTATCAGTACCTCGCAATGAATTGGGCCAGAAGCTCTGTGTTGATGTCGCAGATCTGTCAGGCGAACAATATCCGCTACTTTCATTTCCTCCAGCCCAACCAGTATTTTCCCGGCTCAAAACGATTAACCCAGGAAGAAAAGGAAAAGGCTTATAAAGAAGATCATCCGTACCGCAAAGGAGTGCTCATCGGATATCCCGCAATGCGCAGCCTTGCAGGGGATGTGCTGGGAGAAATAAATTTTTATGATCTTACGATGCTTTTTTCTGAAGAAAACAGGACGGTTTATGCGGATGACTGCTGTCACTACAATGCAACGGGCTATGAAATTTCCGCAAGAGAAATAGGCCGGATTATCCGGCAGAATTTCGGCAGCGCACTGCTCAATGACCCGCAGGAAAAATCGAATGAACGCGTTTAACGCATCCCGAGAAATTCCCGCGACAGCAGAAGAGGTTTTCGCCGCGTTCAGTCACCCGGAACGTCTGGCAAGATGGTGGGGGCCAAAGGGATTTACCAGTACTTTCAGTGTTTGTGAATTCCGGAATGGCGGCCGCTGGTCCCTGATCATGCACGGACCCGACGGGAAAAACTATTCCAATGAAAGCATTTTCGCGGAAATCGTGCCGGCAGAAAAAATCGTGATCGAGCATGTCTCCAAGCCCAAATACCGCCTGACTATTATCCTGTCGCCGTCGCGAGCGGGAACGGCTGTTTTGTGGAGCCAGGAATTCGAGAATTCAAAATTCGCCGAAAGCATGAAGTTGTTTCTTTCAACCGCCAACGAGCAGAACCTCGATCGTCTTTCGGCCGAGGTCATCAGCGCAACCGCGTAAACCCTCCAGATCTGATAAGGAAGGGTTGTGACCACGGTCACGTCGTTTCATTGCCCGCTGCTGTACAGTGATTCATGCCTAAAATCAAAGTCTGGCTTAACATGGCGGTTAACGCCTTGTCCTTCGTTTTTCTCCTTTCGCTTATCTCAACCGGAATGATTCTTCAGTTCACTTTGCCTCCCGGTAGCGGCTCGAAGGCCGCAGGAATGCGCCACGGCGCGGGCGGTGCCGCCCGCGAGTTTTTGGGATGGACCCGACATGAATGGGGCGACATTCACTTTATTATGGCCCTGATATTCACGGGACTTCTGGCCGCGCATCTTATCCTTCACTGGAACTGGCTTCGCGGCGTTGCCTGGGGATCGAAGACAAACCCGCAGCCGCTTTGGAAGCGGATGGTCACTCTTGTGATTCTTCTCTATGTCTCACTCACTCTCGGGCTGCCCTTCCTTGGGCGGTAGAGTCACTCTTGACTCCGCCCGGAGTTCCTTTTAATCTGTCCCTGCCGGATCCTTCCCTGATTTCTTTCAATCGAGACTTCTTCTCCACAGGAGATTTTTATGCCGAAGACAAATGCCGTGAAGCTTCATCGGGTGATCCGGACAACGCCGGAAAAACTTTACCGGGCTTTTCTTGAGGCGGACGCGCTGGCAAAGTGGCTCCCTCCTTACGGTTTTACGTGCAAGGTTTACCATATTGACGCGAAGACGGGCGGAACTTTCAAAATGTCGTTTACCAATTTCGGAACCGGAGGCAGCCATTCGTTTGGCGGGGAATACCTTGAACTTGTTCCCAATGAGAGGATTCGCTACACAGACAAATTTGATGATCCCAATCTGCCGGGTGAAATGAAGGTGACAGTGGATCTTAAAAAAGTGATCTGCGGAACTGAGCTTAGTGTTGTTCAGGAAGGTATCCCTGAAGCCATTCCCGCGGAAATGTGCTATCTGGGCTGGCAGGAATCACTTCTTCAGCTGGCGAGCCTTGTGGAGCCGGAAATAGCAGGTTAGGCGGGTTTACCTGCGGGCGGAGCGGCAAAAAGAACGATCACAGGCCTTTTGTTTGGGGTGATTCAGAGGTATACTTTATCTAGACAAAGTTGAGAGATAAACAACCTATGAAACTCAAAAAAGCTTCTGCCTCAGCCGTGCTTCTGTTCAGCGCCTTTTTTATGGTGCTGGAATGCACATGTTCCATGGCGTACGCGTCCCTGCTGCCCCAGAAGCCCGCGGCCGAGAAGGCTCTCAGCTGTCATTTCACGCAGGAAAGTAAAGACGCTGCTTCGGACCGCGAAGACTGCTGCGGTAAGTGTCAGGTTGAACGCGCCGCTGAGATCAGCGGTGATTCGTTCTCGAAACTTTCCGGATCGCTTCAGAAAACTTTCAAGAGTTCAGCTGTTTTATCTGTTAAGACCGAGGTTTCTTCCGGCCCCGCCGGAGAAGCTCTTCTGCTTTTCGATACGGGCGGTTTCATGCTTCAAAGCCCGCATCATTCTCCCGCAATTCCCCGCGCTCCTCCTGTGATCTGATTACCCGTCTGTTTATTTTTTCTTACATTCAATTCACAGGAGGAATTTATGAAATCATTCATCATTGCTTTGTTTCTTGTTCTGGGTTTTACCGCTGCGGGCGCCACAGCGGCGCATGCGGCCTGCAGCTGCTCCCCGTGCGAATGTGCGGGCGGCTGTGATTGCGGCTCGAACTAAGTGAAGAAAGGCAGGGGGCGGCTTCGGCCGCCCTCTGCTTTGCCCTCATCCGCAGTTTTCTGCTGCGCAAATTCGTTCCTTTTGAAAGCTTCCATCTTGACTATTGAAAGCAGGTCTCTTAATCTGCGGCTGCCATTATTATCTCTGGTCAGAAAATCCAGAGCAGTCCTTCAGGCTTTAAGTTTGGTTAGCTAGTGGCCGATGCTCAAAGTCACTAATATAATCAAATAAACGATCCCCCCCGGGGCCTGTGAGAGACCCATGAAAAAGCCCATCGTCCGCGTTGCGGCAAGTCTTACTCTTTTCCTGTTTTTAACATCCACTTCTCTTTATGCGGCAGATCTTCCGACAGGCGGTGAAATTGTCGGCGGCTCCGGCACTATCTCCCAGACCGGCAATACGATGACTGTTACCCAGGACACCGCAAACCTTGCGGCCAACTGGCAGAGCTTTTCGATTGGATCCGGGCACACCGTTAATTTTATCCAGCCTTCCTCAAGCGCGACAGCCCTGAACCGTGTTCTGGGCGGTGATGTTTCCGTGATTCAGGGCGCCTTGAACGCCAACGGCCGCGTTTTCCTGATCAATCCCAATGGTGTTTTGTTTTCGCCGGGAGCGCAGGTCAATGTCGGCGGTCTTGTGGCTTCAACGCTGAATCTCAGCACGGAAGATTTTATGGCGGGAAATTACTCCTTTGAAGGCAGCAGCACGGCTTCAATTATTAATCAGGGAAGCATTCGCGCTTCAGACGGCGGAACTGTGGCGCTTGTCGCGGCCAGGATTATTAATGAGGGGAGCATCTTCGCGGACCGGGGAGATGTTTTGATGGGCGCTGGTGACCGCGTGACGGTTGATCTTGGGGGTCCGGTGAAGCTCGAGGTGGAAAGAGGAGCTCTGGAGACATTGATTGAACAGGGCGGAGCGGTGAGAGCCGACGGCGGACAGATTTATCTGACAGCCAAAGCTGCGGGAGAGCTCGCGACAAGCGTGATCAATCACACCGGTGTGACGCAGGCCAGAACTTTATCGACGGGTGAGAAGGGTGAGATTATTCTGCTTGGAGATCTGGATCACGGCGTGACGAAGGTTGCGGGAACGCTTGACGCGTCAGCTCCGGACGGCGGAGACGGTGGTTTTATTGAGACCAGCGCGGCGGAGCTGGAACTTACGGATGGGATCAACCTCACGGCGAGCTCGGTTTTCGGCAAGGGCGGTACATGGCTGATCGATCCGACGGATTATACGATTAACGCCACTGCGGCAGGCAACATTGCGACGACGTTGAATGGCGGGACGAATGTGACCGTGACGACGGCGGCAAGCGACGCGGCTCAGGGCGCTACCGGTGCCGGCAATGGGGATATAACGGTCGCTTCTGCGATTGCCAAAACAGCGGGCGCCGACGCGACGCTGTCCCTGATTGCTGCAAATACGATTGTTTTGAACGCGCCGATTACAAGCACTGCCGGTAAGCTGAACCTTGTTCTCGACGCGGACAATGACGGCGGGACGCGTAACGGCGGCGGCGTTATCATTGCCACTAAAGGCGTGAGCCTGAACGGCGGAAGTCTTGATTTTGGAACGGGCGCCGAGATCAGCATTAACAGTGTCAACACCCTCGTAGGCGGCGACGTCTACATCGGCGGAACCACGCAGGTGGACTTTGTAACCGGAGGCGGCGCGATCAATCTTTACGGAGAACTTATTATCGCCAACGAAGAGGGCGTCAAGTTTACATCAAGCGGCGGCAACGCTCATTTTTACGGGATCATCAATTCAGGAAATAAATATGAAAAAGTGACCAATGGCGGCATTTTATGGAGCGCCGCCCTGGATGAAGCCAAAAACGGCACCGCGGGCGGCAGTGCCGTGGGTGATCAATACCTGGCGACTGTGACGTCACGGCTCGAAAACTCGGTCGTAGTTTATACCGGAGGATTTGCCGCCGGCGCGGGCCTGGCGGACGGAAGCTGGCTCGGAGGGCGCCGTGTGACCGGCATTGGCACAGACACTATCTGGCGCTGGGTCGCGGGTCCTGAAGCGGCTTTGGATGGCGGCAAGGGGATGCCGTTCAACAACGGCTCGGCAAGTGTTTCTCCCGTTGACGGCGCTTTCAACAACTGGCAGTCCGGAGAACCGAATAACTGCTGTTCGGGTGAAGACCGTCTTCAGATCGGCGATGCTCAGGGGCGCTGGAACGATCTGCCTGATAATGCCGGCGGATTAAATCAAAAAATTTATATTCGAGAAACCAATTTCGACGAAGCTAACCTTGTGATTGATGCGGGCACCGGCACGGTCACTTTTGATGAAGACATCGGAACCTTGAAATCGATTAATTACACCGCCTACGACGCGTCGAATCCGAATCCGGATAATGCGGTGACTCCGCCGCCGCCCGCCGCGGAGCCACCAGTCCCGCAGACAACTGCGGTTGCAACGGCGCAGACAGGCGCGGGGAGCTCCAACCCTTCAGGGACGTCCGGTATTCCGGGGCAGGGCTCCCCCGTTCCAGAGGGCGGCAGCCCGGGAAGCTCTGGTACTGTGGGTTCAATGGAAATTGTGGAAGTCAGCTCTGAGGGGGAATCGAATACTCCGGACGGAGGCCAGGATCAGTCCGGCTCCGGCTTTTCGGATCCCACCAAACTTTTTGTTGTGGATGGCGGTATTAATGAATCCGCGGATGTGAATACAGATCAGGAAGAGAACGAGCAATGAAACAAACGGATTTGAAAAAGCTCGCACTGTATTTTTTGGGCGCGGCGCTGCCTGTTTTTTTGTGGAGCTCTCCTGTTTTTGCTGTTGATCCGCCTGATGCGGGTCAGACGCTCCAGGAACTTCGCTCTGCTGCTCCATCTCCCAAAACATCGAAAGGTGTTCCCGTTGTAACGCAGGCTGACGAGTCTCAGCCTTCCGGCGGCCCCCGGGTTACAGTCAATTCCATAAGTTTCCGCGGTAATGCGGTGTTTCCGGATGAGCGTCTGCTGGCGCTTGTTCAGGATGCGCAGGGGAAAGGTTTTGACCTCGCGGGACTTCAAGCTCTGGCCGGCCGCATTACAACTTTTTATCATGAGCATGATTATCCTTTCGCGCGCGCGCTGATTCCCGCGCAGTCGGTGAAGGACGGTGTTCTTGAGATCGAGATTATCGAAGGCCGGTACGGGGAAGTTAAAATTGTTGAGGGCGACCGCCGGGAACGCAGGGCCGGACGTTTCCTGAACGACCTCAATCCGGGCGAAGTGATTAAAGGCCAGCCGCTTGAGCGCGTGAGCCTGCTTCTTAACGATCAGCCGGGCTACAGTTTTATTTCCGTTATACGGCCCGGACAGAAACCCGGAACCGGGGATCTCTCCCTGAAAATGCAGCGCGAGAATCTCTTTTCCGGCGGTATCCGTTTTGATAATCACGGCAACCGTTATACGGGCCGTCTGAGAATGCTTGCCGATCTTTCGGCAAACAGCCTGCTTTTGTTTGGCGATCAGCTGACGATCAGCGGTGTTTACGCCCAGTGGAACACGTGGCTTGGCGGTGTGAATTACAATCTGCCGATCGGAAGCTCCGGCCTGCGCGGCTTTGCCGGATACAACTACAGTTACTATCAGCTTGGAAAAGAATTCGATTCGCTGGACGCTCACGGTGTCGCGCAGGTCATCAGCGCGGGCCTGAACTATTCGCTTATACGCTCCCAGAAAGCCAACCTGAGTGTTTCGGCGGCCTATCAGCACAAGATGCTCAAAGACGAGCAGGATGTCGCGGGCGTTGCCGACGAGAAATCAAGCAACAGCATGCCTGTTCTTGTCAGTTTTGATTTGCGCGACAATCTTTGGGGCGGCGGCATCACTTATGGTGTTTTGGGATGGACCTACGGAATGCTTCACCTGAACAATGGCCTGGCTGTCACCGACAGCACAACCGCAGGATCGAACGGGAGCTTTAACAAGTTAAACCTGGATATTTCGCGCATCCATGTTTTGCCTGAGAATTTTTCGTTTTTCGCCCGCATCGCGGGACAGAAATCGTTTAACAATCTTGATTCCTCGGAAGACTTTGGACTTGGCGGCCCCAACGGCGTGCGCGCTTTCCCTACCGGTGAAGGGTATGGAGATGAGGGCCTTTTGACGCAGGGCGAGCTCAGGTATAAGTTCTCGCATTTTACGCCGTACGGCTTTTATGATTTCGGCCTTAATCGAACCAGCCATGATCCCTGGTCTGCGGGCGACAATGACCGTACGATCAGCGGTGCGGGGTTCGGTTTGCGTATCAATTACGGGAACTGGAACGCGAATTGTTCTTTCGCCTGGCGGGTGACTGGCGGACAGCCTGAATCTGACAGCCGAAGCCAGATGCCCGCGATCTGGTTTAACATCGGATACCGCATCTGACGCTGCTGTTACCCGATAGCCGCAGACCCCATCAGCTTCAACATCTTTTCCCCTCAACCGTGTATAATGCGCCCTTCCTTTAATTAAACATTAAACGCCGTTTCCCGGGATAATTCTATTTATGACGGACGAGTATAGACATTTCCAGACCGCGGACGGAAGTCCGACGCTGTGCCTTCCGCCGACGTGGGAGCGTATGCACGCCGAAGAAGGGGCGTTCACGGAGCGGCAGTATCTTTACCAGCCGCTTGTGGAGAAGTCCTTTAAAGCGGTGCGGGAGCCCGTGTTTCTTTCGCTGGGCCTGGGGCTCGGCTATAACGAGCTGCTGATCGCGTTTGAATCTCTTCACCGGGGTCAGACGCCGCTTTTAATCGCGAGTTATGAGTCTGTTGATTTTTTGAAGGAAGCCTTTGAAAACTGGCTGAAAGGGGAGGCCTCTGTCCTCGCGGATGTTTATGAACAGATTGTGGCTTTGTATTCCCGGAAGTATGGGCAAAAGCCCGAGGCTGCTAAAGCGCTGCTTCTGAAAATGCTTTTCGAAAACCGGCTGCAGCTTTTAGGGCCTGTGGAAGAAGCCGAAGCCCCTGTGTCGCACGGGATCTTGTTCGACGCGTTCAGCCCGAAGACCTGCCCGCAGCTTTGGGCGCTTGATTTTCTTAACGGATTTTTTGCCAAGGCCGCGGCGACACCCTGCTTTGTCGCGACGCATGCCTGCAACACAACCTTGAAGCAGGCGCTGAGAAATAACGGCTTCACGCTGGAGATTCAAAAAGGATTCGGCCGCAAGCGCGAATCCCTGTCGGCCTCAAGAACGGCGTCGAACGGCATTATTTTTATTCAAGAGCGCTGAAAAGAGCGGCGTTGAAAACTTTTTTTGCCCGTCTTGACTAATGCGCCTGTCCCCCCTAGTCTGTTCCTGCTCAGCGCACGCCGGGTGCTGAACCGCTTTTGATAAGTTTAAATGGAAGTTTTATGACACAGCCTGTCTCCGAAAGATATCCATCCGTTACGCCCAGTTTGACCTTTAAGAACACCGCCAAGGCGCTGGAGTTTTATAAAAAAGCGTTCGGCGCCGAAGTTGTCGTTTTTCTACCCGGACCTAACGGGCAGGGCGTGATGCACGCGACGATGCGGGTGGGTAACACCGTGCTGATGATGGGCGATGAAATGCCCGGATGCCCAAGCGCGGAAACACTGGGGAATTGTCCCATGAGCCTTTACCTGTACGTCACTGACGCGGACGCTGTATTCAAACAGGCGGTTGCCGAGGGTGCTTCGGTTGTGATGCCTGTGCAGGATATGTTCTGGGGAGACCGCGTGGGGAATATTCGCGATCCTTTCGGCTATGCCTGGATGATCGCGACGCACATAAAAGATCTTACGCATGATGAGATCAATAAAGGCGCGGCGGCGTTTTTTGAACGCATGGCAAATCCCGAGGCGTGATGCTGCGGCAGGATACGATGAAATCTGTTTTCCCTGAAGTGGGGTGCTGAGCCATGGATTTTAATCTTATGCCGCTCGTTGTGCTTCTTTTCCAGATCTATCTTTTTCTCACCGTTTTCTATCTTCTGCTCGACAACCGTGAACCCGCCGAAACCTTCGCCTGGATTTTCATTTTTATTCTGATGCCCGGCGTGGGCGTCTTCTTTTATTTTATTCTGGGGCACAATGGACGCAAGCGTTACCGCCGCGACAAGAAACTCCCGCAGATTATCGCCAAAAACCTGGTCGATTTGTTTTCACCTCTCAACAGGATTCAAAACCAGATCATTGACGCGGTCAAAAATCCTGACCGGACTTATCAGGATGATCTGATGCTGCTGCTTTATAAGAACTCAAAGGCGCTGATTACGACGAATAACAAAGCCGTTTTTTTTCATGATGGAAAATCCAAGTTCGATGCCCTGATCGCGGACATTGAAAAAGCGGAACGCTTTATCCACATGGAATACTTCATCTGGTACGCGGGACCTGACGCGCTTGGGCTGAAGCTCAAGGAACTGCTGATCCGTAAAGCAAAAGAAGGCGTGGAAGTCCGTATTCTTTATGATTACTCAGGCTGTTTTTTTACGATGAGCCCGAGCTACAGAAAAGAGCTTCGCGAAGCAGGCGTTCAGATCTATCCTTTTTTTAATTATCTGTCGCCGTTCCGGTTTCACACGATCAATTACAGAAACCACCGGAAAATTGTGGTGATCGACGGCAGGATTGCTTATACAGGCGGCATGAATGTCGGGCAGGAATATATTGACGGTGGAAGCCGTTACCCTCACTGGCGCGACACGCATGTCAAGTTTGAAGGCGGCGCAGCGAATCCTCTGCAGGCCATTTTCGCGATTGACTGGTACAACACCACCAATAACACCTGCTGCTTTGATTCAAAGTACTATCCCGGGATTGAAGAAAGCGCGAAGGCTGAAGACGGGCTTCCGGTCCAGTTTCCGACATCGGGTTACGACACGGTCTGGCCCGCGCTGCTTCATCTGTATTTCGCGATGATCACGATGGCCCAGAAAAGCATTACGATTGTTTCTCCCTATTTTGTGCCTGACGCAGGGCTTCTTACGGGGCTGAAAGTCGCCGCGATGCGGGGGCTTGACGTGAAGGTCATCATGACCGGAGTGCCGGATAATCCGCTGCCTTACTGGGCCGCCTATTCCTATTTCGATGAACTGCTGCGGGCAGGCGTGAAGATTTATCAATACACGAAGGGCTTTATGCACGCCAAAATGATTTCGATCGATGGCCAAGTCTGTTCTGTTGGAACGACAAACTTTGATATCCGGAGCCTGAAACTCAATTATGAAGTAAACGCTGTGTTTTATGATGAAAAAACGACCGCGGAGATTGATGCTCAGATCGCTCTGGACCTCCAGTCGTGCCGCCAGGTTGCTTTGGCGGACCTGAACAGCATTTCAATCGGGGCGAAACTCCGCAATTCACTGGCCCGGCTGCTGTCGAATATTTTGTAGGGCCGGCTGGCTAAGTCAAGAGCAGGAGTGTTATGGATTTAAGAGACAGGCTTGCTGTACAAAGAACCATTCTGGCTAATCAGCGCACCTTGCTGGCATTTTTCAGCGCGTCGCTCGCGCTTGTAATTTCAGGCGTCACGTTGATCCGCTTTTTTAACAGCCCTGCGATTTGCGGGTTTGGTTTTCTTCTTCTGCCCGCAGCGGTGATCCTTCTGGTTTTGGGAATAAGGAATTACAGGCTTCATAAACAAAAGATCGAAGCGGCCTCGAAATGATCCTCCTTAAGTGAACTGACGGACTCCGGAAACATCGCCCTGTCATTTTGCTTTTTCAGTGTATAATCCCCGCATGGAAAAAATTCCTGATCAGAAAGTCAGCCCAGGGTATACCCTTGTTTCGGATGCCGCGGGTCTCGCGCTTGTTACGGAAAAACTCAAGGGAACACCCCGTTTGGGGATGGATACAGAAGCGGACAGCCTGCACCACTATTTCGAGAAAGTTTGTCTGATTCAGCTTAGTTTTTCCGGAGAGAACTATGTGATTGACCCTCTTGCGGGATATTCACTGACGGAGTTTCTCGAGGAACTGTCCCGGAAAGAACTGATTTTTCAGGGAGCAGACTTCGACCTGCGCATTTTAAAGAAGTCTTTCGGGTTCCGTCCGAAAGCGCCGGTTTTTGACACAATGCTCGCGGCGCAGGTTCTCGGCTATGAAAAAATTGGTCTTGCGGCGCTTGTGGAAAAGTTTTTTGGCGTTGTTTTATCGAAGTCTTCCCAGAAAGCCGATTGGTCAAGACGGCCTCTGACGGAAAAGATGCTCACTTATGCCGCGGATGACACGCGGTACCTTGAAGCCATTACGGATGCCATGACCGCGGAGCTTCAGCTGCTCAACCGCGTGGACTGGCACCGCGAATGCTGTGAGCGGGCAGTTAAATCATCAGATTTTACAGACCGGAATGATGACCGGGAACCCTGGCGGATCAAAGGCTCTTCCAAAATGCCGCCGGAAGAGGCTGTTTTTTTACGCGAGCTCTGGAAATGGCGCGACGAGGAAGCCCGCAAGCGGGACCGCCCGCCTTTTATGATTCTGCGTAATGAGGATTTGCTGGAGCTTGCAGCGTGGCGCGCCCGGAACCGCGAGCTTCCTCTTAAAGAGGGGCCGGCTTTTCTTGCGAGGTTTTCAGGGGAAAAACGTGAACGGCTGGAAAGCGCGGTCCGTACCGCGGAGAGCCTGAAGCCTTCCGAATGGCCGGTCTTTGAGAAGAAGCGGGAATGGCGGGAAGAAAAACCGGACGCGGAAAAAGTCGAGCAGCTGATTGCCGCGTGCAGGACTATCGCGGAGGAACTGCGTATTCAGCCTTCCTTTCTTGCGTCGCGCTCCTCGGTGACGGCAGTGATTCTGCATAAGCCCCGGACCCTTGAAGAAGTTATGGAAGCGGGCGGTTTGATGCGCTGGCAGGCCCAGCTGCTGATGCCTGTCCTTACGGGCCTTCGAGGGTAGCATTTTAAGCTTGTTCGTGAACGGGCGGACGGGGTAGACTCGTCCCGCACTTGAAAGAAGCGGCGAAGGAGAATTCCAGCCGCATGACATTTACAGAGACGCATTTTCTCCCTCAGTCTTTTCCGGCACTATAGAAAATTCAGCCAACCTCCCTCAGTCTTTACTCACAAGCGGTTTTGAAACCTCAGGAGGCGAGTCATGGAAGCAATCACAAAAGCGTTTTTAAAGGCTGTCAATTCTCAAAAGGGTCCTCCGATTTACGAGCTTTCCGTCGAAGATGCCCGGGGAGTTCTCAGCGGTGCCCAGGCCGGAAAAGTAAAAAAAATTCCTGCGGATATCGAAGATCTGGAGATTCCTTTTGGCAAAAACAAGAAGATCTCACTCAGGCTTGTCCGCCCGAAGGGCAGCACCGGAAAGCTGCCCGCCATTATTTATTTTCATGGAGGCGGCTGGGTGCTGGGAGACAAGCATACTCACGACCGTCTGATCCGGGAAATTGCGGATGGCGCTGAGGCGGCGGTTGTTTTTGTGAATTACACCCCTGCGCCTGAAGCCCAGTATCCTGTCGCGATTGAAGAGGCTTACGCGGCAACGAAGTACATCGCTGAAAACGGCAAAGCTTTGCGTCTGGACGGGACTCGTCTGGCTGTCGCGGGCGACAGTGTGGGCGGCAATATGGCCGCGGCCGTCACGCTTTTAGCCGCAGACCGGGGCGGGCCGTCCATTGATTTTCAATTGCTGTTCTATCCGGTTACGAATTGCAGTTTTGACACGCCGTCGTACAAGGAGTTTGCTGAACATCATTTTTTGACACGCGAAGCCATGAAATGGTTCTGGAATCATTACCTGTATTTGCCGGATAAAAAACTGAGACATGACCCGCTGGTTTCACCCCTGCAGGCTTCGGTTAACCAGCTGAAGAAACTGCCTCCTGCTCTTATTATTACTGCGGAGATGGATGTTTTGCGTGACGAGGGGGAAGCCTACGCCCTCAAGCTTATGGAGGCCGGAGTCGAAGTCGCGGCAGTGCGATATCTCGGAATCATCCATGACTTCGTGATGCTCAACGCGCTTTCCGAAACCAGAGCCGCGCGAAGCGCGCTGGAACTGGCTGTGAGCACGCTCCGCAAATATCTCAAGATTCCAAAGACCTGATTTTCCAAAGTATCGGATCAGCCGGGCGGGCACTTTTTATATGCGGAGTGATTTAAGATAGATCAGGGTGTGTTTCAGCGAGCTTTCAAAAAGCCTCGGACTGCGTTCGATTTTCCCCATCCACAGACCGCCCTGAATAATGGTGTAGCAAAAATCCGCGAGCTCTCTGGGAGAAGCCGTTTTACTGAGCCTTCCGGCAGCCTGCTCCTGCTTGAAAAACTGCGCGACAAAATCGCGCCGCCATTTAAAAATCCTGCTGGCCACAGCCCGGATGTCGTCCTGTTTTGTGTCGAGGTCATGGCCGATAGTGCCGATCGGGCAGCTGAGTGTGAAACCTGTTTTTTTCTGCCACACGATAAAGGAACGAAGCCAGAATTCGAGATCTTGCCACGTGCGGATCGCTGGCACGGCTGAGTAGGCTCCAGCTTCCATTTGAGCGTAGAAATATTCCAGAACCGCGAGGACAAGGCCGTCCTTGTTCTTAAAATAATGACTGAACTGGCTTTTGCCCGTGCCGGAACGCTCAAGGACGGCGTCCACGCTGGTGCCGTTGACACCACGTTCATGGAACAGCCCGAGAGCGGCCTCCACCATTTTTTGCCTTGCGCTCGTTTTTTTCATAAATTAATTTTGACCTCTGCCGTATTTGTATTGTACACTGACTGTACTAAATAGTACAAAAAACATTTTCCGGGCAGAAAATCCGGACTTTAAAGGAGAACTCTTATGGCTGACTATGTGGATGGATACCTGCTTCCTGTTCCGAAAAAGCATCTCAAGGCGTATCAGAAGATGGCGCTTACCGCGGGAAAGATCTGGAAAGAGCATGGTGCGCTTGATTACCGTGAATGCTCAGGGGACGATCTCAATACGAAGTGGGGCGTGCCTTTTACGAAGATCATGAAGACCAAGCCGGGTGAGACGGTCGTTTTCTCATACATTGTTTTCAAATCCAAGGCCCACCGGGACAAGATCAACGCGAAGGTTATGAAAGATCCCCGCCTTCAATGTATGATGGATCCGAAGGACATGCCGTTCGACTGCAAACGCATGTCCTATGGCGGTTTCCAGACGATTGTTAAACCGTAGACAGAGTGATGGGCACTCCTGAGAAGCACCCGCTCTCCGCAGGTTCCGGAACCGATTACGTGATTTCACGTGAGTTTGGCGTTCCCCGGGAGCGGGTGTTCAAAGCGTGGACAGATCCGAAGTTAATGGCGGAGTGGTGGGGGCAAAAAGCTTTTACCAATCCCGTCTGCGATCTGGATGTGAGGCCAGGCGGTCATTACCGCATTGTGATGCGGTCTCCGGAAGGAGCCGAGTATCCCTGCCGGGGCAGGTACCTCAGTCTTGTTGAAGATGAACGCCTGGAAATGACGATTGACTGCGCTGAGTACCCCGAGGAGTGGTTCGATCGTCTTTTTCCCGGACGTGACCGTTCGAAGGGAAAGCCTGAATGGGTTATTCCTATGACGGTGACTTTTGACGAGGGCGGAGGGATCAGCCGGATGACGGTACGGCTCCATTTTGAGTCAGTCGCGTTTCGGGATGCCATGCTAAGTGTCGGAATGAACGAAGGCTGGATCGAGAGCCTGGACAGTCTCTCTCAGCTTGTGGGTGATTTTGTTCATTCTCGTGAATTTGACGCGCCCCGGCAGCTTGTCTGGCGGGCGAATACAGAGTCGGAACATCTTGCCCATTGGTGGGGGCCAAAAGGCTGCGCGTGGGCGGGATGCAAAATGGAGTTCCAGCCCGGCGGCAGTTTTCACTACTGTCTGAATATTCCAAACGGCGGTGAAATGTGGGGGCGCTTTGTTTACCTGGAGATTGTTTCGCTGGAAAAAATTATCTATGTGAGTTCTTTTTCCGATGAGACCGGCGGTGTGACGCGGCATCCTTTGAGCAAGACTTGGCCGCTGGGCATCATTAACACCTTGACGCTGGAAGAGCGGAACGGAAAAACAACCCTGACTCTGCGGGGCTTTCCGCTGAATGCTGTGCAGGAAGAACGTGATACTTTCAGAAGTGCGCGCGAAGGCGTAAAGACCGCGCTCTCCGCGGCATGGGATCAATTGGCCGAATATCTTAAAATGATGAAAGCTCAATAAGGAGAGAAAATGATTAAGAAGATTTTGGCAGGGCTGATGCTTATTTTAGTTGTGTTTGCCGCGGCCGCGGCGATGCAGCCCGATGAATTCATCGTGACTCGCACAGCATCCATGGCTGCGCCGGCATCCTCCGTTTTTCCGTATGTGAATGATTTTCGCAAATGGGAGGCATGGTCGCCCTGGGCGAAAATGGATCCAAACGCGAAAAACACTTTCTCGGGCCCCGAAGCAGGGGAAGGCGCTTATTTCAAATGGGAAGGCAACAAGGACGTGGGTGTTGGAAACATGACTATCACTGAAAGCCGTCCGAATGAACACATCAGGATCAGGCTTGTTTTTGAAAAGCCCTTTCCTGGAGTCAGTGACACGCTTTTTTCGTTCAAGGAACAGGATGGTCAGACGGCTGTGACCTGGACGATGACCGGGAAAAATAATTTCATCGGCAAAGCCGTCAGCCTTGTCATGAACTGCGATAAAATGGTCGGCCCTCAGTTTGAAAAAGGGCTCGCCTCGATGAAAGCGCTTGCCGAGACGCCCGCCGCTTAACCTTCGGGACAGTCACAGAGAGGTTCCGTATTTTCCGGAATCCTGCTATTCTGGAAGCCGGTTCGGCCCGTTTGCCGGGGCAGAACCGGCTTTTATAACCCCCCTCCATTTTGCGGGCGACTGCGGATGGACCTTGATCAGGAGAACCTCCTAATGAAACAACTCGAAAACTTTTCAGGTTTCTCATACGCGCTGCTGCGCATTTTCTCCGGGCTTATGTTTTGTTTTCATGGTGTGCAGAAGATTTTCGGAGTTCTCACGGATTACCATCCCGCGGCAGGGTCCCAGATCTGGATCGGCGGGCTCATTGAGCTTGTTGCGGGTGTTCTCATTGCGGTCGGGTTTAAAACCCGCTGGGCGGCGTTTCTGTCAAGCGGCACGATGGCGGTCGCTTACTTTCAGTTTCACTGGAAATTTCAGATGGGAAAGGCTTTTTTCCCAGCGGTCAATCAGGGTGAGCTCGCGGTTTTATACTGCTTTGTTTTTTTCTATATCGCCTGCCGCGGAGCCGGTATGTGGAGTCTGGATAAAAAGTGACCGACTACATTCGAAAAATTCTGGACGCTAGGGTCTACGATGCGGCCGTGCAGACTCCGCTTGAGCGGATGACCCGCATGAGCCAGAGAACCGGCTGCGAGGTTCTGCTTAAGCGCGAGGATCTTCAGCCTGTTTTTTCGTTCAAGATCCGCGGTGCCTATAACAAGATCGCGAATCTTTCGAAGTCGGCGCGCGAAGCGGGGGTGATCTGCGCTTCGGCGGGCAATCACGCGCAAGGCGTTGCACTGTCCGCCCGAAAGCTTGGGATCCAGGCTACGATCGTCATGCCCGTGACGACACCCGCGATCAAGATTGATGCCGTCCGTCACTGGGGCGGAAAGATTGTCCTTCATGGCGATACTTTTGATGAAGCGTATGAGCATGCACGGGGCCTGGAAAAAAAACACGGCTGGACGTTTGTCCACCCCTATGATGACCCCGACGTGATTGCCGGGCAGGGCACTGTCGGCATGGAAATTGTGCAGCAATATCCCGGTCCGATCGAGGCCATATTCCTGCCTGTCGGCGGCGGCGGTCTCGCGGCCGGAGTGGCGGCGTATGTGAAATTTGTTCGTCCGGAAACCCGCGTGATTGGCGTTGAGCCGGTGGACGCGGCTTCCATGAAAGCCGCTATTGACGCGGGAGAGCGTGTGATATTGGACCGCGTAGGTCTTTTCGCCGACGGCGTTGCGGTTCGTCAGGCTGGCGAGGAGACATTCCGGCTGTGCAAGGATCTGCTGGATGATGTCTTGACCGCGTCGACCGATGAGATGTGCGCGGCTGTGAAAGATATTTTTGAGGATATGCGCGTGATTGCGGAGCCCGCCGGAGCCCTTGCTCTGGCCGGACTTAAAACCTACGCGGCGCGGAATCCTGAGCGGACGGGCGCCTTGATCGCGGTGAACAGCGGCGCGAATATGAACTTTGACCGCCTGCGCCATGTCGCGGAACGCGCGGAAGTCGGCGAAGCCAGAGAAATCCTTCTTGGCGTTACGATCCCGGAAGAACCCGGAAGCTACAGGCGGTTTGTTCAGGTGCTGGGAAACCGGACGATTTCCGAGTTTAATTACCGTTATGCCGAGGGACGTGAAGCGCACGTTTTTGTGGGGCTGAAATTGAATGACGCTCCGCGTGAAAAGCCCGAGATTATTTCCCAGCTGAAAAAGCTGGGCTACGAAGTGCTTGATATCAGCGCCAATGAAACGGCCAAGCTGCATATCCGTTACATGGTGGGAGGGCGGGCGCCCGCGCTTCGCGATGAAATCATCCTTCGGTTCGAATTTCCCGAGCGTCCGGGAGCGCTCATCAAGTTTCTGGATGGCGTTGGATCTGACTGGAATATCACGCTTTTTCATTACCGTAATCACGGAGCTGATTACGGACGTGTTTTAGCGGGTTTGCAGGTTCCGGCCAAGGACAGGCTTCGCTTTGAAGAACGCCTTAAAAACCTGGGATATCCCTATGAAGAGGAGACCCAGAATCCTGCCTACCGCATGTTTCTGCACGACTAAGAGAAGAGCCTCAAAGCCCGTTATTACTTGTATCTATCCAGGGGCATTTCTGCTAGTCTAGAGGCCGTTCTCCCTCCTTTAGCTCTTTCATAAAGGGTCCTTGATTTTTCCTCTAAGGAAGCCAGATTCCGGGCGGGGAAAGTGTTCAGATTGTGTTTCCTGAAGTTTCCTCGCGCAGTCCGGCCCGATCAGGTTTTTACCCGTCTTTTCGGGGCAGTTTTTAACCGTTAGCGAAGTTAAGGGCGGGATCATGATGAGGAAACCCATAAAGAGAACCCCTGCTTTGTTCGGGGCTGTGCTGTTATGCGTTCCATACTTTTGTTGGACCGGACCGGGATACGCAGACATCAAAAGCACGGGTTTTGAAGCGGGTCCGCTGTCTCTTTCCGCGGAAGCTGTTGTTGAAACGAAAACGAAAAACAGCGAGGTTCGGGAAACAGCCGAACAAGAGGAAAAACCGGATCACGAAGCATCCGGAGCTTTCCAGGTTTCAAAGCCCGTCAGGAATGAAAACACACACGGGCTTAAGACTGTCTAAAGCCGGATACCGGCTTCAGCGGATCGTGAAAGTCATGGAGGCGTTATGGCAGGCGAAGATGAAATTGAAGTTACGGGTGTTGTTCAGGAAGTTCTGCCGAATTCGCAATACCGCGTTGTGATGGAGAATGGCCACAAGGTTTTGGCTTATGCCGCGGGAAAACTTAAGTTCAAGCACATCAGGATACTGGCGGGCGATTCCGTCCTGATGCATCTATCACCCTATGATTTGAACAGAGGAAGGATTTTATGGCGAAACAAATGATGAGTGAAAAATTGAGCGCGATAAAAGATGCCATTCTGAAAGATGATCTGCTTTTTCATTCTGTGCACGGCTTGTGCCGCGTTCAGGGTGTGACGCTCGCGACACGGTCGGAAGAGACCAGCTACGCGCTTCTCCCAGTTTCCACGAACCGGGCCAAAGTCCGTTTTGTGATTCCGCAGAGTTCGATGGAAAATTCCGGATTCCGCAAGCTTATGACACGCAAGGAAGCCCAGGCCATCCTGGATTATTTTAAATCCAAGACGAAAAAGGACTCTGAGTGCGGGCAGTGCTGGATGATGGCGGCAACGATTGTAGCGGAAGCCGGGAGCAAGGACTTCCTGAAAGACGCGAGAAGGCGTCAGGCTGTTGAACGCGCTGTGAAGGGGCTTTGCGCTGAATTGGCCTTCGTTCTGGATGCGACGGTCAGTGAGATCGCGGGCAGAATCCAGAAAAATCTCGGTCCTGTTGCTTCAATCCATCCCCTGGTGCTGGCCGCTCTGGCCAATGTCGAAAAGGATTCCTAGAGCCTGTCCGGCTTTTAGTGCAGGATCTTCAATTTAAGCTTTCTCTTCAGAGAGCCTATCTCGTTCGGAGCTTTGAATTTATGGGACAGTATGAGCCGCCAAGACGCAGAACCAAATGGGCCGGTGTCATTTTATTTGCCGTTCTCATTCTCTGCGGGGTTATCGGGACGCCGGTCTATATCTATCACCGGGGGCTCGCTCTTTCTGAAGTCCTTCTGTTTTTATTCTTTCTGGTGACGACCAGCATGTCGATCACGATGGGCTATCACCGCCTTTTCGCTCACGCGACTTATAAAACAAATTCCTTCGTGCGTTTCCTGCTTTTGTTTTTTGGCGCGGCGACTTATGAAGAATCGGCTCTTAAATGGGCGTCCCAGCACCGTCAGCATCACCAGTTTACTGACACCCCGCTTGATCCTCACAACTCCACCCGCGGCTTCTGGTATTGCCATATCGGATGGATTCTTTTTTATAAGCACTCCGTCAATCTTGATAACGTGAAAGACCTTCTTCAGAACAAACTTGTCATGCATCAGCACAAGTACTATGACCTGTGGTCACTCACAGGCGGGATTCTTTTGCCGATGATGATCGGCGTTTTGATTGGACACCCTCTCGGCGCATTTTTAATGGCGGTCTGCCTGAGAATGTTTATTGTCATGAACGCCGCGTTTCTTATCAATTCCTACGCGCACATGGTGGGGGATAACAGTTATGATGGAAAAGCGTCTGCCCGGGATCATTGGCTCGGAGCTTTTATGACGAACGGAGAGGGCTACCACAGCTTTCATCACCGCTTTCCGAATGATTACCGCAACGGTATTCTGTGGAACCACTGGGACCCTACCAAGTGGTCGATTTATCTTTTGTCGCGTTTGGGTCTGGCCTGGGATCTGAAACGCACACCCGCTTCGCTGATCGCCGCGCCCGCCCCTTGCTGACACAGTAAAACCCTTCCGCTGTTAATCACTTTGATGATTCCAAGGGGTGTTTTTGCTTACAGAGACTTTCAGACAGGGAGTTTTTCAATGCGGCGGTCGGGAATAAACCACATTAGAGCGACCAGCGCGTAAAGAGCATGTGAAAGCGTCTGGTGGACAAAGGCCAACAGAATAGCAGTCAGATAGGCCGCCAGAGAAAGCCTGCCTTTCCAGTCGCTTCCAATAACAGCTGATATGCCGGAGTTTTTCCCATGGGCGGAAACAATCAGCGCCTGGAGCAGTGTATAGGCAAGCGCCGCGAATAAAAGGACTGCTCCGTAAAGCACAGTCGGCCATGTTCCCCCGAAATTTTCACCGAGCCAGCCTGTCGCAAAAGGAATCAGAGAAAGCCAAAAGAGAAGATGAAGGTTGGCCCACATGATTTTACCGTTGATGTGCGGCGCGGCGTGCAGAAGGTGATGATGATTATTCCAGTAAATGCCGACGTAGATGTAGCTCAAAAGATAACTGAAGAAAACAGGCACTAAAGGTCTGAGGGCTTCAAGATCCCTGCTGTGCGGAACCTTCATCTCCAGCACCATGATGGTGATAATGATCGCGAGAACGCCGTCACTGAAAGCTTCAAGCCTGCTTTTTGGCATATTCATCATAAGGAGTGCTAGTATAACGCAAATGAATCTGGCGTGCTATAGGGCTCACGATCGCTGAAGCCGGCTCTTTGATCTCGAATCCATACACCTATTTTTGAGGTTTTCACATGCTGCAGAAGAACAAAAACAATCTCATTCTCGTGACTGGTGCGACGGGATACATTGGCGGACGCCTGATACCAGAGCTTCTTAAAAAAGGCTGGCGCGTCAGGGCCGCGTCCCGATCCATTGAGAAGCTGAAAAGCCGGCCCTGGGCTGCGCATTCCTCGGTTGAACTGATGGCGATGGATGTGTTCAGCCGGGAAAGTCTGGAGCGCGCCTGTGCCGGCTGCGGTGCCGCATTTTATCTTGTCCATTCCATGCTGCCCGGACAAAAAGATTTTCAAACGGCTGACCGTGAAGCCGCTGAGAATATGAAAGCGGCGGCCGAGGGCGCCGGTCTTGAGCGGCTGATTTATCTCGGAGGACTCGGCGAAGACAGCCCTGACCTCAGCAAACACCTTAAATCGAGAGCCGAAGTTGGAAGGATTTTGAGATCAGGGCGGGTTCCCGTCACCATTCTCAGGGCCGCGATGATTATTGGTTCCGGAAGCGCGTCCTTTGAAATTCTGAGATACCTTGTGGAGCGCCTCCCATTGATGATTACGCCGAAATGGCTTGAGACATTGAGTCAGCCGGTGGCGATCCGCAATGTTCTCGAGTACCTTTCAGGCTGCCTTGAGCATTCAGAGACAGCGGGAAAGACCTATGATATCGGCGGCCCCGACGTTCTGACGTATCACGATTTGATGCGGATTTACGCAGAGGAAGCCGGGCTTCCGAAACGTCTCGTGATACCGGTTCCGGTGTTAACACCAAGACTGAGTTCTTACTGGATTCACATTGTGACACCGGTTCCCGCGTCGATCGCGCGGCCTTTGGCCGAAGGGCTGAAAAATCCCGTGCTTTGCCGTGAAAACGAAATCCGCTCCATAATTCCACAGGAACTGCTTTCATGCCGGGACGCGATCCGTCTCGCGCTGGAACGCCTGAAGCATGACGCTGTGCCCAGCCGCTGGACGGACGCGGGTAAGATGCCGCCTGTGGAGGCCCTCTATGAAGGGGATCCCCGCTGGGCGGGAGGAACGCTTTTTGAAGACCGGCGAAGCTGTCAGGTTAAAGCTTCCCCTGCTGAGGTCTGGAATGTTGTTTCGCGGATCGGCGGTGATAATGGCTGGTATTACGCGGACTGGCTCTGGGTGTTGCGGGGTGTTCTGGATCGTCTGGCGGGCGGCGTTGGATTGCGGCGGGGAAGAAGACACTCGTCACAGATTTTTCCCGGCGACGCGCTGGATTTCTGGAGAGCTGTGGAAGTCAGTGAAGGAAAGCGGCTGCTGCTGACTGCGGAAATGAAGCTGCCCGGCAAGGCTACTCTCGAGTTTAAAATAAAACCGGAAGAAAACGGGCGGTGCATGCTTGAACAGACTGCGAGGTTCTGGCCGCGGGGACTTCTGGGGATTCTTTACTGGTATCTGGTCTCTCCGTTTCATACCGTGATATTCAGCGGCATGATGAAGAGCATTGGGAAACGCGCGCAGCAGAGACCTCTGCCGTCAGCAGGAGTCTGACGTTTTTGTTTTATGCTTTGACGTCAATCTTAGAAACAACGCCTTCCGCGATTTTCTTTCTGCGCAGTTTTCTGACAACGACTGAAATCTGGTCCGCCTGAATAACTTCACCGCCGGCCGCTGCGCCTCCCAGTTTTTCGAGACACCATTCCGAGAGAGTCGGTACTTTTTTATCCGCATCAAGGAGCGGCTCTGGCAAACCCAGCGTTGCCCACACGTTTTTCATTGAGACGCCGCCGCCCATAAGCCAGACAGAACCATACGGCTGAATGTGTGTAGGCAGGCGGTCAAACTCGTCTTCGATCTCGCCGACAAGTTCTTCCAGAATATCCTCCAGAGTGATCATGCCGAGGATCTGATTTTCTTCTCCCGCGACAAGGGCGATATGGGATTTACTTTGAATCATCAAAGACAGCGCCTGCGAAATCGGTGTTTTCTGATCGATTCTCATAACGGCTCTTGTGATACCCCTGAGCGTCGGGTCTGCCGAATTCATTTTAATCGCGAGCAGAATGTCTTTGAAGTTCACATAGCCTTCGATAGATTGCGGATCATTGTTTTTTGAACACACAGGGAAACGGGTGTGCATATCCATATGCGCCTTGATCAGCGCGTCCGAGAGACTGTCGTGGATGGAGATCATTGAAATATCGGAAGCCAGAAGCATGATGTCGCGGATGGGACGGGTCGAAAGGCTGGCGGCTGAAAGCACGATGCGTTCTTCGTGGGCGCCGATCAAACGGGAAGCGCGGGCCAGGGCCACAGCCGCGGTCAGTTCATGCAGCCCTTGCTGCTCGTCAAGAGAAGGCTCAAGCACTGCTTTTTTCTTTGCGCTTAAAAGCATGATGCGTTTAACGGCGTTTTCAAAAAGAGAGACCAGGGGGCCCGCGATGTGAGTGATCATTTTCATCGCCGGCGAAAGCGCCATGCACACGCCTTCTTTATGGGTCAGCGCGAACATTTTGGGAACGAGTTCAGCGAAGACAATGGTGAAAGCGCTGAGCGGAAGAATCAGGCAGAGAAGAGATAAAACTTCGGCATAAACGGCAGGAATGCCAAAGTTGGCGGCAAGCCGAGGAGCGATAGATTCCTGAACGCTGGCGCCTCCCGTTGCGGCTGCGATCGCACCCGCGAGTGTGATGCCGAGCTGGACGACGGCAAGGCTTGCCTCCATCCGGTCTTTCATGTAGAGGGCCTGTTCAGCCCCTTTCTTTTTTGCCTGCTGAAGAGCGAGAAGACGGGACCGGCTCGTGGAAGCCAAAGCCATTTCATAGGAAGCGAAAATGGCGTTCAGCAGGAGCATCAACAAAATAATGACAATTTCAACGCCTATCGGCACAGATGTTCCTTCGGGTAAAAGATGCCTTACATGGGGTCAATCAAGCTCATTCTATGATGGATGGCTCGATAAATCCGCACTTTCTTGCTCTTTTTTTTGAGGCCAGAGGAGGGAGGCCCCAACCGAGAGAAACAGAAGGCAGGCAACGACCGATAACGATATTCCAATCGGAACTTTGTAGAAGTCCGAAAGCAGCATCTTTGTGCCAACGAAAACCAGGATGGCCGAAAGACCATAGTGAAGGTAGTGAAAGAGACGGATGACGCCGGCAAGGGCGAAGTAAAGCGCCCGCAGACCGAGGATCGCGAAAACATTGGAGGTATAAACAATAAACGGGTCCTGAGTGATTGCGAGAATAGCGGGAATGGAGTCCACGGCGAAAATAATATCCGTGGTTTCAATAACCAGTAAAACGACAAACAGCGGTGTCGCGTACAGGCGGGTGTCTTTTCGGACAAAAAACTTACCGTTTTCATAGCCTTCGGTCACCGGCATGAATTTCCGGAAAAGCCTTAAGAGAGGACTTTTCTCAGGATGGATCTCCTTATCCTTATCAAGCACCATTTTGATGCCGGTGAAGATGAGAAACGCGCCGAAGACATAAATGATCCAGTGGAAGTTTTTAATGAGTGTGACGCCCCCGGCGATAAAAATGGCCCTGAAAACCAGGGCGCCGAGAATGCCCCAGAAAAGCACCTCGTGCTGATACTTCTGGGGAACCCGGAAATAGGCAAAGACCATTAGAAAAACAAAGATATTGTCGACGCTGAGGGATTTTTCGATCAGGTAGCCGGTCAGAAATTCCAGGGCTTGCTGACGACCCTGGAAGAAGTAAAGTCCGGCGTTGAATAAGAGCGCGAGCGCGATCCAGACCGCGCTCCAGGAAAGGGCTTCGCGGACGCTGACCTCATGAGGCTTACGGTGGAAAACAAAGAGGTCGAGGGCCAGCATGGCCAGCACAAATACATTGAAGCCTATCCATAGAGCGAGATGCGAGATATCCATCTTTGATTAACAACCTTTCATTGCGAGCAGTTTCTCGACGCGCTTTTCCGTCGGGGGGTGTGTGGAAAAAAGATTCATCACGGATTGGCCCGCGAAGTGATTCACAATATACATATGACTGAACGCGGGCTGCATATCCGGCGAAACCTGACTGTGTTCGCGCGCGAACCTTGAAACGTGCGGAGAAGAGATCTTCTTCAGCGCCGAGGCCAGAGCCGCAGGGTCCTGGGAAATTGACGCGCCGGACTCGTCGGCCATGTACTCACGTGTCCTTGAAACCGCGGCCTGCACAAGCGTCGCGGCCAGAGGCGCGATGAGAATGGTGAAAAGCATCGCGAGCGGATGAATGCCGCCGCGGCCGTTTTGATCCCGGTGTCCGCCGAGCATGCCCGCCCATTGCATCATGTGAGCGAGGTAGAGAATGGCCGAAGCCAGAGTCGCGACAATCGTGGAGACGAGGATGTCGCGGTTTTGAATATGAGAAAGCTCGTGCGCGAGAACGCCCCGAAGTTCACGCGGATCGAGAATCTCGAGCAGCCCTTCCGTGACCGCGACGGCCGAGTGATGCGGGTCCCGGCCCGTCGCGAAGGCGTTTGGTGCGCCTTCGGGAATGATATAAACCTTCGGCATAGGAAGGGAGGCTCTGGCGCAAAGATCCTGGACCATTTCATGAACACCCGAAGGGTGTCCCGGGCTTACGGGAACAGCCTTGTGCATCGAAAGCACGATTTTATCCGAGAACCAGTAGGCACCGAAATTCATGACCAGTGACATGATCAGCGCGGTCATCATACCCGCCTGTCCTCCGAGCATATGACCGATGCTGAGAAACAGGGCGCTTATCGCGGTGAGTAATAAAACGGTAATGATTGTATTTTTCATGGTTTTGTCCCCCTTGAGGCTTAGGATCCCTTGTTAGATCTGGAATCCCGCGAAGCTTCGTCGTGATTTTCTTCTTCCAGACTCTCCCAGTAGTCGCGGATCATTTCGTGCAAATCCGGTTCTTTCGAGCGGCTCTTGATCTTTGTCTTTGCCATGGGAAACCTCCTTGGGTTGAATAACCGAATTATCGCCTTGATCAAAACATAATAAAAATACATAATTCATATCAAACACATAAGTTTAAATTATGATTCCACGGCTGAACTTTCATCATCTCTTCTACTTTTACACGGTGGCCACGCACGGTTCGGTTTCGCGCGCGGCCAAAGAGCTCCGCCTGTCCCAGCCCGCGCTTAGCGCGCAGATCAAACAGCTCGAAAGTGTTTTGAATATCAAACTTTTTGAAAAGAAAGGGCGCCTGCTTGTCCTGACGGAAGAAGGTCACAGCGCTCTTTCTTACGCGAAAGCTATTTTTGATACGGGCAGGGAGTTTCTCGACAGCCTGCAGGACCGCGCCTCAAGCGGACGGATTCGAATACAGATCGGGGTTACGAACTCTGTCCCCAAGGCGGTTGCGGCGGCTTTCCTCGCTTTTATTCTGGAGCAGGAAAAAAACGCGTACATCGTTCTGGTTGAAGATACGCTGCCCGTGATGGCGGGTACTCTTAACAACCATGCCCTCGATGTGGTTTTATCGGATGTGCCTTTCCATGGAACCGGGGAGGAAGGGATCAGGAATCACCTTGCCGCGAAAATCCCCGTCGGATTTTACACATCTTCTTTAAATGCCGCCCGGCACAGGAATTTTCCCCGGAGTCTTGACGGCGCGCCGGTTATCCTGCCCACGTCCCACAGTCATATTTTTCAGGCTGTTCAGGAATATTTCACGGCTGCCAAAATCTCACCGAGAATTATCGCGGAGATCCAGGATGCGGAACTCGTTTTGCGGATGGCTTTTGCCGGCGCCGGCATTGCGCCTTTAAACACTTATTCCGTCATGAAATCCCCTTTTAAAAACAAACTGGTCCGCCTTGGAAACCCTTCCGGAGCGCCCGGAATCTTTGATCCCGTTTATCTGCTTTTTAAGTCCCGCATTAAGCCGCACCCTCTGCAGGAAAAAATACTCTCGAAGTTTAAACTCGCATCCCGCGCTTAAACGAATCCCAGAGCTTTGCAGCCCCTTGGATTTGTGTCCTGATTTCCGTGCAGTCTTCGGACAGTTTCGGACAGTTTGAAGCAGATTTTGCCTGGACCTTATTCATAAACAGGTTGGTACGAGTCTTGAAACCAGAGAGGGTGTTCCTTCATAGCTCATTCAAAATGTTTGTTAAGGAGACCAGGTCATGAACCAGACAATGAAAGCTGCTGTGCTGATGATTGGAATTGCTTTTGCGGCTTCCGGATGCCAATTCCTGGGCGGGGCCGCAACCGGAACGGCTGCCACGGGGGCCGGTTACGAATTGCGCGCGAAGCAGCGTATGGACCGTCTGGATCGTTCCTACAAGGACGGACAGATAGACCAGCGCGAATATGAGATTCGAAAGGATGAGATTCAAAAAGGTTCCATCGCGTATTGATTGTAAATGCTGGATAAAGTTAAGGGAGGACGCATGACAACGGGCGCATTGTTACTCATTGTTCTTATCATTCTTCTTGTCGGGGGGCTTCCCTCCTGGCCCTACAGCCGGGGTTGGGGTTATTACCCCTCGGGAATATTCAGCGTCTTGATCATCGTTCTTTTGGTCCTCCTTTTGACGGGACGTCTTTAAGAACCAGCGTTGCACGGATGGGTGAACTGCACTGGAAATTAAAATTCAATTAAAGGAGACGTTATGAAAACAAAAATGAAGAATCACCGCAATCATGTGCATCAGGCCATTGTGAAACTCAGAAAAAATCCGAAAACCTCAGCCACTCTTCAGGATGCGCTGCAAACGCTTAATGAAGCGGCTCAAGGCAAACGCGAAGAGCTTTATCAGGCAATGGAAAGCCATTACCGGGATATCCGGGAAGCGTGCCAGGATGCTTTTGTAAATGTTGCGGCATCGGGAAAAAACGCGCTTCAGACCACCGCTAAAACTGCAGGCAAAGCTCTGCACAGCGGAGGCGCGCGGCTGGAAAAAGGAATTCGTAAAACTGCCGGGAAGGTTGACAAAAAAGTACACGAGAATCCGTGGCTTGCGATCAGCAGTCTTAGTCTTGGGGCGTTTCTTCTCGGATATAACATGCACCGCCAGCCCAAGGCGGTTAACTCTGCCCGCGGCAGAAAACAGCTGCCAAACCTTGCTTCTTCGGTACGTAAGGCGGCTAAAAAAACGGGTAAGAAGTCAGCGAAATGAGAAAAGGAAACCCGCTTCGAGAAATCCTGAACGCGGCTCTGGGCATACTCAAAGAATATAAAAACACGTCCTTTGATCTTGCCAAAATAGAAGCCACGATTTACTACGTTCAGCTCGTTAAATCAGTGCGTCATATCTGTTTAAGCCTGTGCGGTGTGCTGATTGCGCTCTGCCTCGTGATTACAGGCATGATTATGATTCATGTTTTCCTCATTTCTCTGGCGGGGGAGAACGCTGTGGGAAGGTCGATCATTCTTTTTCTGCTGGCAGCAGTAGACCTGGGGATTGGGCTGGGAGTCTTCTATCAGCTCTTTTCGGAAGAACGATGGCTTAAACAATCAGGTACGGAAGCGCTGGTCGAGAATGTGACTGATTCAAAATAGCCGGTCTAAACCGGACGAAGCCAAACGCGGCAGAATAAAAGGAGCAGCGATCATGAATAACAAAACAGGAATTTTTCTCGCAGTGGGTTTGTTTCTTTGCCAGGGCGCCGCCTTTTCTGAAAACCTCAGAGGAAGTGTCGAAAGTATTGATCTGGATAATAGAACGTTTAAATTCCGGAGCAGCGCTTCGGATGAGGTCCGTGACTACCGTGTGAAAGAGGATGCTGTATTTCAGGGCGTGGGCGCTTTTAATGAACTCAGGACAGGCGACAGTGTGACCCTGGATGCTGAAGACGGCGGAGACGGATTCTGGCATGTCGGCTCGGTGAATGCGCTGGGCCGTGAATCCGCTCCGGCTTCGATCCGCAGCAATCCCGGAGGGATGAATATAAGCACTTCCGAAAATGCGGCCCGGGCCGCAAACCCCTGAACTGAAAGCTGTTAACGGAAAGAGGCTCCGCATGACTCCGAAATCTCTTTTTATCATTCTGGTTGTCCTCGCGGCTTTAGCCATGGGGTACGCCGCTTATGACGTGCGTCAAACGACCCGGTCCGAAGCCGGCCGGGAAATCAAAGAAGCCGCAGAGTCTTCAGCAGATTTCATCAAGGATACCGGAAGCCAAATTAAGCAAGAGGCCCGTGAGCTTTAAGCCTGAGCGGCGACGCCTCGGTGCTGTCGGGATTAAGAGAGAGGCTGGTTATGAAATACAAAATAGCGGTGTCCGGATCTTACGGAGGAATGAATGCCGGGGATGAAGCCATTCTTGAAAGTATTCTGAAACAGCTGCGGGCTTCGCTTGATGCCGAGATTGTTGTTTTTTCGCGCAACCCCAAAGATACGGAGCAGCGCCATAAGGTTCGTGCTTTGCCTATCCGGGAAATGGACAAGGATGCCATCCTGAACGAGTTGAAAAGCCTCGATCTTTTTATTCTGGGCGGCGGCGGAATTCTTTTCGATGGATACGTCGAAGGGTTTTTGAGAGATGTGCGATGGGCCAAAGAACTTGGGATTCCAGTTTTTGTTTACGCGGTCAGTATCGGCCCGCTGAAGAAAGCCGAGAACAAGCAGATGGTTGTTGAGGTTCTCAATACTGTCGACAGAATTACTGTCCGAGAGGGCGAAGCGAAAAGGATGATGCATGAAATGGGCATCGAGCTGGACATCGAAGTGACCAGCGACCCGGCGCTGCTGATGCAGGAAGAATCCTGGACGCTGGAAGCTTTGAAGGCCCAGGGAATAAACTCTGAAATACCTCTGGTCGGATTTTCGCTGCGAGAACCCGGAGATGCGGCTCCAGAACTGAACATCGACCAGTATCACGCTGTTCTCGCCAACGCCGCGGATTTTATGGTGGAGCGTTTCGGCGCGCAGATTCTTTTTGTCCCGATGGAACGGGGAGAAAACAAAGACATTCAGCATTCCCATGCCGTGATTTCCCGAATGTCGAGCGCCCACAGGGCGAGTGTCCTCAGCGGTGATTACACCTCGGGACAAATCCTCGGCCTTGTGGGCCGCATGGCCTTTGCCGTCGGCATGCGTCTGCACTTTCTTATTTTTGCGGGCATTCAAAAGGTTCCCTTTGTTCCCCTGCCTTATGCTTCGAAAGTCTCGGGATTTTTATCTGATCTCGAAATGCCCATGCCGGCGATCACAAAGATGAACACCGGAAAACTCTGCGCGCTGATCGACCGGTCGTGGGACAGGCGCGACCGTATCAAAAAGCAGCTGGAAGAGAAAGTTCCTCAGCTTCAGGAACGGGCAAAGTTAACCAACACGCTGCTCTGGGATTTTCTCAAATCTCTGAAGCCCAAACCGCTGGATCTTTAAATGCCGGCGCTGCCGAGACCTTCTCATCCGGCCGCAATACTGGAGCTGCCTTCAAGAAAAGCTTTGCTTGCAGCCAACACCGATGTGCTTGTGGTGGGAGGCGGCCCTGCGGGACTCGGCGCGGCCATGGGGGCTTCAGCGGCCGGAGCCAGTGTTATTCTTGCTGAACGTTACGGGTTTCTCGGTGGTAACGCGACGGCCGCGCTTGTCATGCCGCTGATGTCTTTTCATACACAGAAAGCGAAGGCTGAAAAGGAGGGTGCCGTAACTCTTCTTCCGACCGATCACGGCTCAGGGGAGCCTGTCGTCGCCGGCGCGCTGGCAACTCTTCTTGATCGGCTCGTCAAAAGCGGCGGAGCTGTTCCGCCCTCTCTGAAAACCGGCTACGTTGTACCTTTTGATCCGGAGATCTTTAAGGCCGCCGCTCTTGATCTTCTGGATGAGTCCGGAGTTCATTTTCTGTTTCATGCTTTTGCCAGCGGGGTTTTTAAGGAAGGGAAAATAAAAGGGGTCGTCTTCGAAACCAAGTCGGGGCCTGTCGTTGTTTATGCGCACACCATTGTTGATTGTACGGGCGACGGTGATGTCGCAGCGCAGGCCGGAGCGGCTTTCGAGATCGGAAGAGAAGATGACCGGCTTGTGCAGCCGATGACGCTGATGTTCCGAATGGCGGAGTTTGAAAAAGCGGCTTTTAACGCTTATGTCAAGGAACACCCTGATCAATGGCGCGGTGTGCACGGTCTGTGGGATTTGATCCGGAAAGCAGCCAACGACGGAGAACTTAAACTTTCCCGGGAAGATATTCTCTTTTTCGCGACTCCGCATGAACGTGAAGTGAGCGTGAACAGCACCCGCGTGACGAGGGTTTTGGGCACGGATGTCTGGGATCTGTCCTACGCCGAGTGGGAAAGCCGGCGTCAGATGCGCCAGCTGACGGCATTTCTGCGCAGGTATGTGCCCGGGTTTGAGAAGAGTTACATGATCCAGAGCGGAGTGCAGATCGGTGTCCGTGAAACCCGAAGGATCACGGGAGATTATCAGCTGACCGCCCGCGATGTTCTGGAAGCGAGAAAATTTTCTGATGTGATTGCCCGCAGCACTTATCCGATAGACATCCATAACCCCGAAGGCAGCGGCACGCTTTTGAAAAGAGTTCCATCCGGCGAAGCTTATGATATTCCGCTCAGATGCCTGCTTCCGGAAAATGTTGAAGGTCTTCTGGTCGCGGGCCGCTGTATTTCAGGAACGCACGAAGCTCATTCCTCCTACAGGGTGATGCCGGTTTCCATGGCGACGGGACAAGCGGCGGGTGTCTGTGCGGCTCTCGCGGTCCGGTTAAAAACCCCGCCGCGAGGCGTGCCCTTTTCCACGGTTCAGAGAGAGCTTTTACGCCAGGGCGCCAATCTTCGGGATGTTCAGCCCAAGGTCTAAAGCGCAGATTTGTTTTCGATTGATTTATGGAAACCCGCTGATGTAACCTTGCTCGTCCTGCTGCTTTAGGCTGTCCGCAGACGCGTTAACATAATAATTCCCGGTTATGTCTGCCGAGATAATAACTGGTTTTTCAACAAGCGCTTTGCGGTTGATTGTTCTGAAAAAGAGCCGGAATTAGAATCCTCACTGGAAAAACCGATTTAATTCTGCAGCAGGAGTTCCGCTGTGAACCGTATCAGTCTTATCAAATATGCCGTGCTTGGCTACATCACCTGCAGCGGATTTTTCCTTGTCTGGTCGGCCGTGCTGCGCCGCTATACCAAACTTTTCTTTGGGATTCTGGGAAGTCTTCTTCTTGTCGCGGTCACTCTTTTTTATGCTTTCGGAATTGAACCCTACTGGGTTCGGGTTCATAAGGTGACCGTCCATGATTCCGCCCTCGCGAAGGTGATTGGCGGGTATAAAATCGTTCATATCACGGATGTGCACATAACCCGGGGACTGGGTTTCCGTGAAAAGCAGCTGATCACGAAAATCAACGCGCTGAAACCCGACCTTCTTTTTTTTACCGGTGATTTGATGGATAGTGCGGATCAGGTCCCGGCCGCGCAGGAACTTATCCGGTCGCTGCGCGCGAAGATCGGAATTTTCGGGCTGCCCGGAGATACGGACCGTATGGTGATGGATGAGAAATCCTTTGATCAGGCTTTCTCTTCCGCAGGACTCGAAATGGTTTTGAGCAAAAACAGGCCGGTGGCCCTGCCGAATGGAAAGACGCTTTGGCTTGTTGGCCGGGGGCCCTCATCCGGTTCCCAAGCGGTTCCTGTTGTGCCGCCGAAAGTTCCTGTTATTATGCTGACTCATTCGCCCGCTGTTTTTGATCAGGCGGCAGAGGAAGGTGTTAATCTGGTGCTTGCGGGGGATACCCACGGAGGACAGATTGGTATCCCCTGGCTTGTCAGAATGTCCCGGTACGCATACCGGGGACCGTACATGAAAGGTGTTTTTAAAAAGAAGGGGACCGTGATGTCCGTGAGTAATGGAATAGGAACAAAAAGTATCCCGGTGCGCTTTCTGTGCCCTCCTGAGATTTCAGTAATTGAGGTGAAAGCGTGAGCTCTGAAGAAAGTCTGGAAGCGGACGCTAAAGGGGAGTCGGAGAAGGGTGTTCAGCCTCTCGACGGCATTCTGAGCCTGATGGGTTTAAAGAACGGCGAGCTGGTCAGCAGCTCCTCTGAACAGCTGACACACAAGATGGTTGCAAGGGGCCGCAAAGGCCGAAAACTGACGCCGAATGTTCAGCATAAAATCCTCAATGCCTTGAACGCCGCGCAGACGCAAAAGGTGTTCTCCCTTAAGGATCTTTTTAATTACGAAAGCCGCTGAAGCGGACGGAGCGCGTTTTGACTTTATCGAAGCGTAAAGAGTGGGTTTTCCGGAGCGTTTTAATTCTGGGGTCGCTGTTTTTTCTTTTTCTCGTTCTCATTGCGGCAGAGTTTTCGCTGCGCCTTTATGGGCGTCAGGTTCATGGGGGACAGGAAGGATTTCGCCTGCACTGGGCGCGTCTCGCGGGTGAAACAGGAGTTTATAAACCGCTTCCCGGAATTATCAACAAGCTCGGCTTTCACAGCCGTGAAATTCCGGTGGATAAGAAGGCTGGTACTTTTCGTATCCTGGTGCTGGGAGGGTCAGCCGTCTACGGGTGGAAAGAAATCGAGACCAGCTGGGTCTGGTACCTTGAAAAGAACCTTCAGGCGAAGTATCCAGACCGTGATATCCAGGTGATCAATGGCGGTGTTTCCGGCGGCAGATCCCTGGATCAGTTCAAGCTTCTGAGCAAGGCCATTCATTTGGATCCTGACGTTGTCATGACCTATGATGGATGGAACGATGTCTACAATGCGCACTATTGTCCTGATTGGTTTGAAGAGGCATACCGGGACACACTGGGACCCCGCAAGTCAGAACTTTTTTTTAATCAGCTGAACCAGAAACTGGAACACCGGTCCTATCTTTTTCTTTCCGCGAAAAAGAGTTTTTACAAAGTCAGAAAAGCGATCAGAAAAAAAAGGATATCTTCCTTGAACGAAGGAACAGAAGCCTTGACGGGCGATCCTGCCGCATTTGAAAACGCAAAAAGACCGACGCCCGAAGGGATGGGCTATGTCCGCTGTGCCGAAGAGACTCTCTATACTTTCAGGCCGGAAGGAGAAATTCCCGACCGCTTTTCAAAAATTTATCAGGAAAGTCTTGAAGCCATGTCATCCCTCAGCAGGGAACACAGGATTCCCTTTATTTCGATCCTTCAGCCGTCACTTGCTTACAGCGTAAGCCAAAACGCCGTGCCTAATGAGGCGGTTGAAATTCTCCGCGCCGCGAACGGTCCTTTTTTTGAGGATTGGCTTAACGCCTCCAGACAGCTCTATCCCAAAGCAAGACAGGTGATGCAGAATCTTCGGGAAAAAGGTGTCTCAACCTATGATTTCAGTACGCTCCTTGAGGGCCGGGAAGCCCTGTATTATACGGATGCCGTTCATTACAAGGATCCAGAAGCTCTTGATTTGATTGCTCAAAAAGTGGAAGCCATTCTCCAGGAGAATGAATTGCTGCCCCAACCCGCAAATGCGTAAGGAAAGTGACAAATTTGTCACTTTTTAGCTCCAAAACCTGCACATAGCCTGCATTTTATATCTACATTTCATATAAGTTTCTGATTCGAATTGGCATGTCTTTTGTATGTTAGGGTGCGCCTGGCGTTTCATTTTCATGCCGGGACCAAGGATAAGAGCCTTCCCACAAGAGCCTGGACGCCGTAAAAAAACGGCCTGGGCTCTGTTTTATGCAATCCGAAAACAAGCGGTTACAAGAAAGGGATTTCCAAATGAATATCAGAAAAGTAGGCCTCATGGTGATGGGGCTTTTAATGAGCGCAGTTGTCCCTGCTTTTGCTCAGGGTGCTCTCCCGGTTAGCTCCGGAGACACGGCCTGGGTTTTGATGAGTGCGGCTCTCGTTCTTTTGATGACGCCTGGCCTCGCTTTTTTCTACGGCGGTCTCGTGAGAAAAAAGAATATGCTTTCTGTCTTGATGCAGTGTTTCTTTCTGATGTGTTTGATCACCCTGCAGTGGGTGGTGGTCGGCTACACGCTTTCTTTCGGCCCGGATATCAAGGGGCTGATCGGCAGTTTCGCGTGGACCGGACTCAGCGGTGTCGGTCAGGAGCCTTACGCGGATTATTCGGCGACGATTCCGCATCAGGCCTTTATGATTTTTCAGGGGATGTTCGCCATTATTACACCGGGGCTTATTCTCGGAGCCTTCGCTGAACGTATGAAGTTTTCGGCGTTCTGCGTTTTCTCTCTGATCTGGGCGACGATTGTTTACAACCCTGTCTGCCATTGGGTGTGGGCTGTGGGCGGTTTTATCCGCGCCAGCGGCGCGCTTGATTTCGCGGGCGGAACCGTTGTCCATATCAACGCCGGTGTCGCGGCTCTCGCGGCGGCTCTTGTTCTCGGCCGGCGCAAAGGCTATCCCTCCAAGATGTCGCCTCCCCACAATCTCCCGTTCGCCGTGCTTGGAGCCGGTCTTCTGTGGTTTGGGTGGTTTGGTTTTAACGCGGGCAGCGCGCTTGGCGCGAACGGTCTTGCCGCAAGCGCTTTTGTGGTGACTCATGTTTGTGCTGCCGCGGCCGGTTTGACCTGGGCGCTTCTGGACTGGAAGTTCAACGCGCACCCCACGATGCTTGGAAAGATCACGGGGGCGGTTGGCGGTCTTGTCGCGATTACGCCTGCGGCTGGTTTCGTCAGCGCTGTCGATGCGATCTGGATCGGCATTGGCGTGTCGGTGATCTGCTATTTCGCGGTTGCCTATCTTAAGCCGAAACTCGGATATGATGATTCCCTTGACGCGTTCGGCGTGCACGGAATCGGCGGTATCTGGGGCGCGCTTGCCACAGGTCTTTGGGCCAATACCGCGGTTAATCCTGCGGGCGCCAACGGCCTTTTCTACGGCAATCCGGGACTGCTTTGGATTCAGCTGAAAGCTGTGCTGATCACGATTGCGTATTCCTTCATTGTCTCGTTTGTTCTGCTCAAAATAATTGATAAGGTGATGGGCCTGAGGGTTTCTGAACGGGAAGAAAGAGTTGGTCTCGATCTGAGTCAGCACCGCGAAGCCGCATACACCACGCTGGATTAAGGAGAAGATTATGAAATACATTGTAGCGATTATTCAGCCTGACAAAGTCGATGATGTTCTTCAGTCGCTGGAAGACAGCGAAATTCATCTTGTGACGGTTTCAACGGTGATGGGCCGCGGCCGTCAAAAGGGGATTTCAGAAATCTATAGAAGTCATAAGGAAGCGGGTTCGCTTCTGAGAAAAGTGAAACTTGAAATCGCGGTCAATGACACCTATGTCAAGACAGCGGTGGATGCTGTGGTTCGCGGCGCGAAGACGGGTGAAATCGGGGACGGAAAAATTTTTGTTCTCGACCTGGAGCAGTGCGTTCGTATCAGAACAGGTGAACAGAGCACTGTCGCGATTGGTTAATCACAGGCGGTATCTGTATACAAATACGTGATTTGCAGAAAGCCGGAACCCTGAAAAGGTTCCGGCTTTTTTGCTTTTAGGAAGGGGTGTGCTAATCTATCAGCAACATTAGCCAGTTTTTTCAACCCCCTTGAAAGGTGGTACTTTGTGGCCGAAGAACCGAATCTTACCCGCGAACAGCTTGCTGAAATAGAAGATGAAAGAAAACGCCGCAAAGCCCTTTCCCGTACAGGGGGCAGCGACAGCATGAAAGAGCTGAATGCCAAAAAGCAGCAGAATGATGCCGCGCATCAAAAGAGCCACACGATGCTCTATCTTATAGGGGTCATCGTAATGGGGCTTACCCTTGGGGGCATGGCGATGCTGATCATGTCATTGAAAAGCTGAGGCAGTACCTCCTTCCCGCTTATTAATCCTTTTTAGCCGCCGTTCCATGGCCCTGCCTATTTGATAATTCACGCTTGACATCAGATTAAATCTAATTAAGATATTGTCTTAATTGGACGAAGTCTTGTGTGGTGCCGCGAGGTTTGCGCGCGGCTTATCACAGGGGATAGTCTGATTCTAGCCAGGGAGGGACGCTTTCCCGCCGAGTACCCAGCCTGATCAATCCCGAGGAACGAACCGGGATCCCCGGAATGTATTTCGACTCATCAAACGAGGATGATATGAAAAGCCCTAAAAAGGAAAGTCCGGAATCCTCGGCAGAGAGCTCTCAGGTGCCAGGAAAAAAGACTTTCAGGTCGGAAGATCTTTTTCAGGGCAGCCGTGAAGTTTTGATTCTGCACGGAGATTTTCTTTACCGCCTTCAGATTACCAAGGCTGGAAAACTGATCCTGATTAAGTAAGACGATTTATCTTCCGCTGTCCTTTTAGAGCCAGGGACGGTCAGCGGAGCCAAGCCTACCCAGCCAGCAGCGTGATACTTGTGATTTGAATTTGGAGAGACAGCGATGCGATATCTGAAACACACGATCAAGCTCAGGTTTATTTCTCTGGCACTGGCGCTCGGTATGTTCATTATGACCCGTCACGCGCGCGCGGAAGACGCGGCCAGGAACCCGGCCGAGCCGGCAGCTTCAGAAACCATGCCGGAAGTTCTTGTGACCGCGCAGCAGGACAACCGCAAGAAGAGCTATAAGACAGACAAAGTTCAATCCTCGAAATACACTGAGAACCTCATCGATATCCCGCAGACGATAACCGTAGTGCCGCAAGCGGTCATTCAAGCCCAGAACGCGACGACGCTGCGTGACACGCTGCGCAATGTTCCGGGGATCAGCATGCAGGCTGGTGAAGGCGGCACGCCTGCCGGTGACCAGTTCTCGATCCGCGGGTTTAGCTCCCGCACCGATCTCTACGTTGATGGCGTCCGCGATTTCGGAGGTTACACGCGGGATCCCTTTAACTTTGAGCAGGTCGAAGTCGTAAAAGGTCCCGCCTCTTCCTACGCTGGCCGCGGTTCTACGGGCGGTTCCGTCAACATGGTCAGCAAGATGCCGGAGCTGGAATCCTTTTACCGCGCGTCAGCCGGCTGGGGAACGGCCAACTACGAGCGGACAACGGTGGATGTTAACCAATCGATGGAGCCTGCAGGATTGAGCGGTGCTGCAGCGCGCTTTAACGCGATGTGGCAGGATTCCAATGTCCCGGGACGCGATGTGACGGAAAATGAACGTTTCGGTATCGCTCCGTCCGTGGCTTTCGGTCTCGACAGCGACACGCGCGTCAAGGTCTCCTATTTTTATATGAACCAGAACAACACTCCGGATTACGGCGTTCCGTGGATTCCTAACACGCAGAATGCCCTTGCTGAATACCGCGATGAACCGTCTCCTGAATCGTGGCACAAATGGTACGGTCTTGTGGACCGGGACTATGACGATACGGACACGAGTATGTTAACGGGCGAGGTGGAACACGATTTTAATGAGAACTTCACTCTTCGAAACCTGACCCGTTGGGGAAGGAATTCCCGCGACTCGATTATCACGGCGCCCAGATTTACTACCAACAACAACTCGACAGACATTCGCCGGACCGACTGGAAATCCCGGGATCAGATTGATCATGTCATCGCTAACCAGACGGATTTGACTTCACTTTTCAGCACGTTTGATCTGGAACACAAGCTTGTTACGGGGGTCGAACTTGTGCGGGAAACGGAAGTCAACCATCAGCGCCTGGCAACAGGGGCCGCCTCAAGCAACACGAGTCTTGAGAATCCCAATCCGAACGACCCCTATCTTGAAAACATTCAGCGGACAGGCGATAAAGCCGAAACCACGGCACACTCCCTGGCGCTCTATGGCTTCGATACGATCGACCTTACGGACTGGCTTTCGGTTAATGGCGGCATCCGGTGGGATTATTTCCGGACGAGGCACACGCCGCTCGCCACGGCTGATGAGCTTGACCGCCTCGACCGTCAGTTCAGCTGGAACGCCGGGATTAATTACAAACCTCTTCCGTATGGAAGTATTTATTTCGGCTACGGAACGGCGTTCAATCCTTCCGCTGAAGGACTTACTCTCAGTACCGGCGCGACGTCGGCCAACAATTTAAACAACGATCCCGAAACAAGCCGCACGTTTGAACTCGGAACCAAATGGGATCTTTTCCAGGAACGCCTTTCTGTGAACGGCGCTGTTTTTTATACGGAAAAAACCAATTCACGCACGCAGGACCCTGCGGATTCTACGGACATCATTGTTAACGAAGGTGTTCAGCGGGTTCAGGGTTTCGAGCTTGGAATTTCCGGTAACGTCACGGAGAAATGGCAGATGTTCGCGGCTTATACGGCGCTCGACAGTAAAATTGTCGAATCCAAGGATCCTAATGAAATCGGCAATGAGCTCAGCAACACGCCGAATCATTCCTTCAGTGTGTGGACGACTTATCAGCTGCCTCTGAACTTTGAAATTGGCGGCGGAGTCCAGTTTGTCGGCGACCGCTACAGCAGTAACGCGAACAACCGGCAGGGAGACAGTTATCTGCTGTTTGATCTGATGGCGGCTTACCGTGTGAACGAGAACATCACACTTCGTCTGAACGGCTACAACCTGACGGATCAGGAGTACGTTGACAGTGTCGGCGGCGGCCATTTCCTGCCGGGAGCGGGACGTTCGGCGATTCTCAGTACCAGTTTTGAGTTCTAAATCAATGCTTTGAGTTTGTCTCACAGGTTTTTGAAAGCCTGTGAGACAGGCCTGAAGCCTCAGGAGAAATGAAAATGATTTTGAATGTACCGGATGTTTTTTCGGCAGAGCAGGTCAAAGAAGCTCGAGGGATCCTTGACGCTGCGGAATGGATCGATGGCAAGGTGACGGCGGGCTATCAATCGGCGCGAGCCAAAGATAATATGCAGGTGCCGGAGAATCATCCCGCGGCGCGGCAGGTCGGTGACATGATTCTCTCGGCTCTAGGTAAGAGCCCGCTGTTTTTATCCGCAGCACTTCCGCTTCGTGTTTTTCCGCCTCTTTTTAACCGGTATGAAGGCGGGCAGTCCTTTGGAACACACGTGGATAATGCGATCCGCCAGATCACGGGAACACCGCACCGCGTGCGGACGGATCTTTCGGCCACGCTGTTTCTTTCAAATCCGGAGGACTACGACGGCGGTGAACTTTCCGTTGAAGACACTTACGGTGTTCATCATGTGAAACTGAAAGCGGGAGGCCTTGTGCTTTACCCCGCCACCAGTCTTCATTTTGTCAGGCCCGTGACCCGGGGCGCCCGGGTAGCCTCCTTTTTCTGGATCCAAAGCATGGTGCGCCAGGACAGCCAGCGGACACTGCTCTTTGATCTCGATACAGGAATTCAGCGCATCAGCCGGGATCATCCGGACCATCCGTCAGGTGTTCAGCTCACCGGCGTTTACCATAACCTTCTCAGACAGTGGGCGGAGGTTTAAGCGTGTTCCGAAAAATTCTTTTTTGGGTTCATCTGGGCGCGGGCTTGAGCGCGGGACTTGTCGTGCTGGTCATGGCTCTGACGGGCATGACAATGGCTTTTGAGCCTCAGATCCTGGAAGCTGTTGAAAGGAACGTCCGCAAAGTGGAAGTTCCCGAGGGGGCTTCCAGAATGAACCTCGATGAACTTGCCGTGATTGCGGCTGGAACTGTGAAGCACGCCCGGCCCGCGGGGTTTACGGTGCGCTCAGAAGCGGACCGCTCGGTTGTTATTAATTTTGGAAAGAACGGCGGTGCCGTCTACATGAACCCTTACACCGGGGCGGTTCTGGGCGGAGAGTCCAGAACGCATGATTTCCTTCATCAGGCGGAAGATATTCACCGCCGTCTCGCCTGGAAGGACAAAGGGAAAGCCGTTACGGGAGCGGCCAACACGGTCATGCTGTTTCTTGTGATCAGCGGTCTTTATCTGTGGTGGCCGCGCAACTGGCATTGGAATTCCCTGAAAGCTGTTTTGCTGTTTAATCCCAGGCTGGAAGGAAAGCAGCGGGATTGGAACTGGCACAATGCGATTGGCTTCTGGTGTCTGCCCATGCTGCTCGTGACGACACTAAGCGGCCTTATTATGTCGTACTCGTGGGCTAACACTCTTTTATTCCGTCTGGCCGGAAGTGATCCGCCGCCTCCCCAGAAGCGCGAAGCGGCCGCGGAGCCGGGCGGAAAGAGCGCGGAACAAACCGCTCCGGAAGCCGCTCGGGCACCGCTTGAGATTCTCTTTTCAAATGCCGCCCGGAAATCCGCCGGCTGGCAATCCATCAGCTTCCGTTTACCGCAGAAACCAGGCGCTCCGGCTACAGCCTTAATTCTGGAAAGGCCGAATTTTGGGTACCCCAAGGCACGCTCTCAGGTAAGCCTGAACGCGGTTACCGGCGACGAAGTAAAGTGGGAACCCTATACCTCGCACAGCCGCGGGCGTGTCTGGCGGGCGTGGGCGCGTTATCTCCATACAGGAGAAGCACTTGCGTTCCCGGGGCAGCTTCTGGCTTTTGTGGGTGCCGCGGGAGCGGTGATGCTGGTCTGGACCGGGTTTGCGATGTCCTGGAGAAGGTTCTTCAAGAAGGGTGAAAACCGCTTTAAGGCCGGTTCCCAGCCTGTTCTTGCCGAGGGTGAAAAAGCCTGTGTTTAACAAGGGAAACCTGCCTTGTTTAAGAGGAAAGGGAGAAGTATAATAGCAGCTCTTTTTACGGTTCCAGCCTGTGTGTTTTTGCGGGTCGTTTCTCCCCAGGAGTTTTCCTCGGCGCATTCGTTCTGGATTGAAAAAGACGACAGCTGTTTTTTTAAGAATCTGCTCTGGCGAGCCGCGGGCAAGGTGTCTAAGATCCCGCATTCGAGCCTGGCGTTTTGAAGATCTATTGACAGGAAAACAAGAGTCGTCAGAAAGGGTTTTGTATGGAAGATTTGTTTGAGCTTTTTAAAAAGGGCGGACCTATTATGTGGCCGCTGCTTATCACTTCGATTGTGGCGCTTACGGTGGTCATTGAAAGGCTTGTTTTTATCGCCCGTGAGAGAGTTCGGCGACAGCCGCAGGTTGTGGAAAAAATGCTTGCCGCTGTTGAAGACGGAGATATTGATCTTGCGATTGCCGCCGGTAAAGGAACAAAAGATTTTGTGGCCCGCACCCTTCTTTACGGGCTGTCGCACAGCGAGAAATCTTTTTCCAACGCGCTTCTGCGCGCCGCGGGGCTGGAGCTTAAACGCTTCAACCAGGGACTTGTGATGCTGGATACGATCATTACTCTTTCGCCGCTTCTGGGTCTGCTCGGAACGGTGACCGGAATGATTCACGCCTTCAGTCTTTTGGGCGGTTCAGAACTTGACGCTCCTGCCGCGATCACCGGCGGAATCGCGGAAGCTCTGATCGCCACGGCTTTTGGTCTTGCTGTCGCGATTGTCGCGCTGATTCCTTTTAACTATCTGAACGGCCGTCTTGAAGAAGCTCGCCATGAGATTGAAGACGCGGCCTCGAATCTTGAACTTCTTTTAACCCGGAGTAAACAGCCGGTATGAGAGTTCCTTCTCCTGCAGCCAAGAGACGCGCGCGTATCGAGATCATTCCGCTGATCGATATTGTCTTTTTTCTGCTCGCGACTTTTGTCATGGTGTCGCTGTCGATGGTGAAAAATCAGGGAGTCTCGGTTAATTTGCCCGTGGCATCCACGAGCACGCCTCAGGAAAGAAAAGTTTTTACAACATTGACTGTGACCGAGGAAGGCTTTCTCTATCTGGATAAAGAAAAAATAAATCTGGCAGATCTGCCGGTTCGGCTCAAGCAGCTTAAGGACAATGATCCCGAGTTGAAAGTGTTCATTCACGGTGACGCGAAAGCCTATTTCGGCAGCGCTGTTCAGGTGCTCGACGAAGTCAGAAAAATTGGTATTTCAAAAGTTGCCCTGCAGACAGGCGTTCAGCCCGCCGAAACGGCTTCGCAGCAAACGGAGCTTCCTGGAGCCGGAGCGTCATGACCACGCACGTTCTTGAAAGAGAAGTGTTTTTCGCCCCGCGTGTTTTAAAGTCACATGCCTTGTGGAAATATCCGCTCGCGGAAAAGAAGTCCTATCTGCCAAGCTTTCTTTTAGCGCTCGCGCTGCACGCTGTTGTGCTGCTGGGCGGTGCGGCCGCTTTTGTGAAGCCCGCGGAATACGCGATTGATGCGACGGATGGCGGCATGGAAATTTACATGGTCGCGGCCCTGCCGGAGACAGCGCCCGCGGGCGCTGAACTTCCTCAGGTTCAGCAGCCGGTCCAGCCGGAAGAAAAACCTGAAATGGAAATACCCGTCCCTGAGCCGGTTCAATCAGGCGAAGAGAAAATCGAGGAGAAAGATAGCAAGGATACCCGAGTTTCCGAAGACAAGGAGCATGTCGGCGATGGAAGCTCTCCGGTCCCTGGTGAAAGCTCTACGACCTTTTCTTCTTCAGGGCAGGCCTCCGCGGAAGGCAAGCCCGGGTATCTCAAAAATCCGCCGCCTCATTATCCCGCGGAATCTGTTTCCCGCGGAGAAGAAGGCCTTGTGCTTCTTTCGGTGACTGTCGACAAGACAGGTCGCGCGCGCAATGTGGACCTGAAGCAGACCTCTGGCTTTACCCTGCTGGACAAATCGGCAATCAAAGCTGTTAAAGGCTGGAAATTCAACCCCGGCAAGCTGGGTTTTATGGCTTCAGAGTCACGCCTTGTGATCCCAATCAGATTTCGCATTGAAGATGCCCTTAAGTCCAGAATGCGTTGATTTTTCGTCCCAATAGGCATAGATTGTCCTCTCCAGCATTTCCGCCCCGGAAAAATTTATTTAGTGCTTTTTCAACGGGTAACATAAACCCGGCTCAATTTTTTTAGCGCAGCTCCCTTGTTTCAAATCGTTCCGAAAGCGGTTAAACAGCCTTTTATGATTTTCTCTCTCAAAATCCGAAAGCCTTTTCTGTCAGCGAGCCTCTTTTTTTTGATGCCGGGTCTTTTTTTTGGCGGCTGTCTGAGTTCAAAACTTCAGGAACTCAAAATTCAGAGGGATTCGGATCCTGAAATTTCAATCTGGCAATCGGTGGTTGAAAAAGCTTTGGATCAAAATCCGGATCTTCGCGAAAGCCGCTTTCAGGTTGAGTCAGCTGCCCGGGGCCGTGATATCGCGTTTGCCGGTTATCTGCCGTCGGCGGAAGGTGATTTGGTCCGGACACGTTCACGCCCTGCTGCTGCGGGGCCTGCGAGAGACAGCTTCACGATCGGACTTGGCGTGGAACAGCCTCTTTTTACGGGCTTTCGGATCACAGGCGACTTTCTGCAGGCAAAAAGAAATCTCGAAGCCGAAGAATACGCCTACCTTGATACAAGCGCCGAAGTCCGGCGCCGCCTGAGGCTTGTGTATGTGGATCTGATGAGGCTTCAGCGCCTGCTTGAAACAAACCGTTTGATCGAAGAGCGCCGCAGGGAAAATGCCGAGTTGATCCATCTTCGGTACGAAGCGGGACGCGAGCATCTCGGTTCTTCTTTGCGGGCTCAGGCGATCGCGGATCAGGCCTCGTTTGAGACGCGGCAGACAGAACGGGCCATTGAAACCCAGTCCATGCGGATAGGCCGGGAGACAGGCGGCGATTTCGTGATTCCTTTTCTGGCCGGCGGCGACATGGAAAATCTGCTTCGCTCACCCTCAGAGCAGGAACCCGATTTCTCAAAGCTGGCTGAGGCGACACCGGGAGTTCAGCAGGCTTTGAAATCCGCGGAAGGATTTAAAGCCGGAATTCTGTCGGCTCAAGGCGAACTCTGGCCGCAGGCCACCGGCGTATTCAGTTACGGCGGCACAGGCGATAACCCTTCCGACCTTCGTGAAGAAGCTTTGCTGGGGTTGCGCGTAAGCCTCCCTCTTTTTGAAGGCGGCGCCAATGTGCAGGGGATCCGTCAGGCCCGCTCGGACTACGATGCTTCTTTGGAGTCCGCACGCAGCCTTCGAGATGAAACGGCCGTGCAGCAGGCCGAAGCCTGGGCGGCCTTAAAGAACGCTCTTGAAGGTGTCCGTGTGCGGCGGAAATTTCTTGAGGCTGCGATTGAGCGATCCGAGATTATCCGTTCCCAGTACACGACGGGGCTGGTCAATTATCAGGATTTTGATCTTGCCGAACAGGATTTGGCAGATTCACAAAAAGCTTATGTTGAAGCCCTGGCGAATGCTCTCACGCGTGAAGCTGAATGGGATTTCGCGCAGGGACTTACCTTGGAGGAGTGGATCCTTGAAAACAAACACGCTTAAAACCCGTTTTAAAAGAACGGGATTGTTCATTCTTTCCGCAGTTATGACCTGCTCGGCCATTTCCGGCTGCGGAAAAAAAAGCGGAGAACTGGAAGTGATCCGTTCCGTCCGAGCGGAGAAAGGTCCGCTGACGGTGATGATTTCTTCGGCGGGCGAAGTGAAACCCCAGAACCGTCTGGAGATCAAGCCGCCGATTGCGGGCCGGGTTGAAGAAGTTCTTGTTCAGGAAGGGCAGGAGGTGAAGCAGGGGCAGGTGATGGCCTGGATGAGCTCCACTGAAAGAGCGGCTCTTTTGGACGCCGCGCGGGCGCAGGGACCTGAGGCGCTTGAGCGCTGGGGGAAAGCTTACAAGCCCGCGCCGCTGGTCGCGCCGCTTGATGGGACTGTTATTGTCCGCTCGGTTGAACCGGGCCAGACCGTCGCGACCACGGATCCCGTTGTGGTTATTTCCGACCGTCTGATTGTAAACGCCCTGGTGGATGAGACGGATCTTGCCTTGATCCGCGTTGGACAAAAAGCCCTGATCCGCCTTGACGCTTACAGGGACCGTGTGATCAGCGCCCATGTCGAACATATCAGTTATGAAAGCACGCTTTTGAATAACGTGAACGTCTATCAAGTTGATATTATTCCAGATGAAGTTCCGCCTTCGTTCAGGAGCGGCATGACAGCGGACATCAGTTTTATTGTGTCGGAAAATCCACAGACACTTCTTGTCCCTTCGGAAGCCGTGATGTCGCGGCCCCGCGGATTTAAATCAGAAAATGACAGCAGGTTTGTCGTCTACAAAAAGCCGATGGTTGGAAAACCTGTTCCCGTTCCGGTTAAGACAGGGGACACAGACGGCAGCAAGACAGAGATCCTTGAAGGTCTGCGCGAGAATGAAGAAATTGTCATTGTCCGGCGGCGGCAGCAGGCCCAGGGAGGAAATCCTTTCTCACCCACAGCGAACCGTTCCCAGAAGCCCTCTTCCGCGCAATCATGATTCTCCAGGCCGAAAATCTTTCCAAGACCTATTGGATTGGAGATATTGAAGTCAGAGCGCTGCAAGGTGTCACTTTTGCGATCGAAGAGGGTGACTTTGCCGCGATTATGGGGCCTTCGGGTTCCGGGAAATCAACCCTGATGCATCTGCTTGGATTTCTTGATTCTCCCGATAAGGGAACTCTGAAATTCTGCGGAAAAGATGTTTCCCGTCTCACCGAAGAGGAAGCCGCTCATCTCAGAAACCGCGCGATCGGTTTTGTCTTTCAACAGTTTAATCTGATGAGCCGTTCCACGGCCCTGGAAAATACGGCCCTCCCGCTTCTTTACGCTCCAAGAACGCGTGCCGCGGCGCTGATCGGCAAGCCTTCGGAGCTGTTATCCCGCGTGGGTCTCCAGGACCGTCTTCATCACACACCCAACCAGCTTTCCGGCGGCCAGCAGCAGCGCGTCGCGATTGCGCGCGCCCTGGTGCAGGAACCGTTTCTGATTCTCGCGGATGAACCCACTGGAAATCTTGACTCAAAAGCCGGCGCCGAAGTTATGAAAGTATTCCGGGAACTCCATGCGGCAGGCATGACCGTTGTGATTGTCACGCATGATGACCTTGTCGCCGGACAAGCGGACCGGGTGATCCGCATGCATGACGGAAAAATTGCGGAAGACAAAAGGCTGCGGCCGCTTTTGAACACTTCTTCAGATAAACTTCGGGAGAATCTTGAGAGCGGCAGAGTTAAAAAGAGTTTTCACTGGCCCGAATTGCTCGAACATTTCCGCCAGGCCTGGCGCATGATTCGCGCAAACAAGCTGCGCTCCATTCTTTCCATGCTTGGTGTTTTGATCGGTGTGGCCTGCGTGATCGCGATTCTCGCGCTTGGGCGGGGCGCGCGTGAATCTATTGAGCAGGAGCTTGCCCGGCTGGGTTCAAATATGCTTTCTGTACGCACGGGGAATGTCCGGGTCCGCGGAGTCGCGATGGAAGCTGGTTCAGCGACGCGTCTCACTCTGGAAGATGCCCGTGCGATCCGGGAAACTGTTCCCGGAGTCAAAGCCGTCGCGCCGCAGGTGAACGGACAAACCCAAATGGTTTATGGCAGCAAAAACTGGAATACGCGCGTGATCGGAACAACGGTTGATTACTCCCAGATGAGAAATCAGGAGCCGACCATGGGACGGTTTTTTACAAGCGAAGAAGATTTTGCACGTAAAAGAGTTGTGCTCTTGGGACAAACAGTAGCGCGCCAGCTTTTCGGGAACGAATATCCTGTCGGAAAGACGGTTAAAATCAACCGCAGCAATTTCCAGGTTATCGGTCTTTTGCCGCCGCTCGGGTCAAGCACGTTCCGCGACCAGGACGATACGGCGGTTATTCCCCTGATGACGGCCATGAAGCGGATGTTCGGCAAGGACTACGTGGATCAAATGGATGTTCAGATCGCGACGCCGGAGGAAATTCCTTCCGCGGAGCGGGAAATCCTTCGCCTTGTAAACCGCCGTCACCGGATACCGGCGGAGAACCGGGACTACTTTAATATTCGGAATTTCGCTGATCTTCAGCGGGCGCTGGCGTCATCGACAAAAACAGTCTCGACACTTCTCGGCGCCGTTGCCGCGATATCCCTGATTGTCGGCGGGATCGGGATTATGAACATCATGCTTGTCTCGGTTAAGGAAAGAACGCGCGAAATTGGTCTCAGAAAAGCGCTAGGTGCCACGCCCAGGGATATTCTTTCGCAGTTTCTGGTAGAGGCTTTGACGATCACGTTTATCGGCGGCGCCGCCGGCATTCTGCTGGGAGTCAGCATCACCTTTATGCTGACCCATTTTATCGGCTGGCGGACGGTGGTCTCTCCTGATTCGATGATTCTGGGATTCTTTTTTTCCGCGGGCGTTGGAATCGTTTTCGGCTTATGGCCCGCGAAAGAAGCATCCCGGCTTGATGCCATAAAAGCTTTGCGATATGAATAACAGAAGTGCCTCCATGATCTTTCCTCTTTGAATTCCCTGCTTTAGGATCTATTCTGTTCGAATATCTTCTTGCCCTGATTCAATGCATACCAGAGAGACTGTGAAATAATGAGCGCACCGAAGCCTGTGATGACCCGCTGTCCCATTTTATATGACGGAGGGGGCCTGCTCGTGGTCGACAAACCCGAAGGAGTTCTTTCTCACCCGAATCCGGTCAAGGGACAGAAAGATCAGCAGACCCGCACGAAGGCGGCCTTTGAAGGGCCTTATGATTTTGAGGGGCGCGTGTTTCAGACCGCGGAAGGTAAAATCTGGCTGATTCACCGTCTTGATCAGGATACCTCAGGTGTTCTTATTGCGACAAGAAACGCAGCTCTTGCCGAACAGTGCCGTGCTCTTTTTGATGAAGGCAAAATACGGAAAGTTTATCTGGCTCTGATGGCCGGAAAAGTGTCACCGGCAAGCGGACGCTGGAATGATGCCATCACCGTTCAAAGGCAGGCGGGCCGTGTGCGCTCACGCGTGATGCATTCCGGACCGCCGAATGCCAAGCTGTCCTATCAAGTCCGCCATTACTTCCAGCGGCAAGGTCTTAGCCTGGTGGAGATTGAGCTTCATACCGGCCGCACGCATCAAATCCGCGTGCAGGCGGCCTACCGCAGGCATGAACTGATTGGCGATGAGGTCTACGGCAATTTTCCTCTGAACAAAAAGCTTCGAAAAGAGACGGGGCTCAACCGTCTTTTTCTTCATTCCGCTTTTGTTGAAATCAGGCACCCTGTTTCCCAGGAACTGCTGAAAATTGAATCGCCGCTTCCCGATAAGCTGGCCCACGCTTTGGAAGCCATGAAGAGCCGGTAAGATTTTTTGTTCGGCAAAGCCGCTTTTTCTTTGACGGCTTTATGCAGCCCAATCCAAGGAATCTCTGAAAGATGACTCCTCCCGATCTTGATCCCCGTACTGTAAAAGGACTCCTGCCCGAAGAAGCTGCCCGGCGGCTGCTTGTGAATGGTCCAAATGAGCTCCCCGCGGACAAGCCCCGGAATCTTGGAAGAATCGCCTTTGAAGTTTTGCTCGATCCCATTTTTCTTTTGATGGCGTTCAGCGGTCTCATCTATCTTTTTCTCGGTGATCTCCAGGAAGCCTTGATGCTGCTGGGTTTCGTTGTCCTTATTATGGCGATTGGTCTATACCAGGAAGCTAAAACGGAAAAAGCTCTGGACGCGCTCAAGCGTTTGTCCAGTCCCAGGGCTCTTGTGATCCGGGGCGGTGCTCAGCTGAGAATACCGGGCCGTGAAGTTGTCCTGGGGGACGTGATTGTGCTTGCTGAAGGTGACCGTGTTCCCGCTGACGCGCGGGTCTTATGGCAGACGCATCTCAGCGCTGATGAATCCCTGCTCACGGGAGAGTCCGTGCCCGTGAGAAAAAGTGTTTGGAATGGAATATCTCAAAAAGTTCCCGCCGGAGGGGATGATTTACCTTTTGTTTATTCGGGGACTCTGGTTGTTCAGGGACAGGCGCTGGTTGAAGTTGTCGGTACCGGTGCTGAATCCGAAATTGGAAAAATCGGAAGAGCCCTGAACCGGGTTGAAACGCAGAAGACGCTTTTGCAGCGGGAAATGAGCCGGCTTGTAAAGGTCATCGGTGCCGGCGCTGTTTTTATCTGCGCGCTGGTTGTGGCGGCCTATGGCTTTACCCGGGAAGACTGGCTTGGCGGTTTTCTCGCGGGCCTTTCTCTTGCGATGGCGATTCTGCCGAATGAATTTCCCGTGGTCCTTTCTGTCTTTCTGGCGCTTGGAGCCTGGCGTTTGTCAAAAAAGAAAGTATTAACGCGGAATGTTCCGGCCGTTGAAAATCTTGGAGCTGCAACGGTGCTCTGTGTCGACAAAACCGGAACACTGACTCTCAATCAAATGACGCTTCAAAAGCTGTATGTTCCCGGCGGGATTTATGAAGAAGGAAAGGGGCTGGAGCTTGCGGAAGATTTTCATGAACTCGTTGAGTACGGACTTCTGGCCAGTCAGCGGGATCCGTTTGATCCTGTGGAAAAAGCCCTGAAAGAACTTGCCGAGCGGCATCTGTCCCAGACGGAGCATATTCACGATCAGTGGACGCTTGTGCGTCAGTATCCTCTCTCTTCGTCGATGCTGGCCCTTTCGTACGTTTGGGAATCTTCCGAGACCGAAGAGTATGTGATTGGCGGCAAAGGATCTCCCGAAGCTGTTTTCGATCTCTGTCATCTTGACTCCGCTGAGACAGAACTTTATACAAATGCTGTTCGGGAAATGGCGTCTGCGGGGCTCCGTGTTCTCGGTGTCGCGAAAGCCCGTTTGAAAAAAGGTCTTCTGCCGGATATCCAGCATGACTTTGAATACCGGTTTCTCGGCCTGCTGGGATTTTCAGATCCTGTGAGGCCTGAGGTGCCTGAAGCCGCGAGGGAGTGCCGCGAAGCAGGGATCCGGGTGGTGATGATCACGGGAGATTACCCGGAAACGGCGAGACGCATTGCCCGCGACTCAGGACTTCTGAATCCTGACAGCTGTCTCAGCGGGGCGGAGATCCGAGATCTTGAGGATGATGTTTTTGCACAGAAAATTTCCACGGTAAATATTTTTGCCCGCGTGACTCCGGATCAGAAGCTTCGCATTGTCGAAGCTTTGAAAGCCCAGGGAGAAGTCGTGGCCATGACAGGAGACGGTGTGAATGACGCGCCCGCTCTCAAGGCAGCGGATATCGGCATCGCGATGGGCCGGAGAGGAACCGATGTTGCCCGTGAATCTTCTGATCTTGTGCTGATTGAGGATGATTTTTCTTCCATTGTTGAGGCCGTCAAGATGGGCCGGAGAATCTTTGACAATCTTCGCAAAGCCATGACTTATCTTCTCGCCGTTCATATTCCGATTGCCGGCATCTCTTTGATTCCCGTCCTGATGAAGTGGCCGCTTGTTCTCATGCCTGTTCATATTGCCTTCCTTCATCTGATCATCGATCCGGTGTGTTCGGTTGTTTTTGAAATGGAAGCTCCCGAGCGGGACCTGATGAAACGGCCGCCGCGATCCAAACGGGAACCGCTTTTTAACAAACAGTTGATGTATAGGAGTCTAGTGCAGGGATTCAGTGTTCTGGCTGTGCTGACCGCGGTGCTTGGAATTTCGGTGCTTCGAGGTTTTACCGAAGAGGAATCAAGGACGCTGACTTTTTCTGCGCTGATGGCGGCCAGCATGGGGCTGATTTTTGTAAACCGCGTCTGGAGCGACAATAAGAGCAAGGAGAAAAGGGGTTTCAATCCGGCGCTTTTCTGGGTCGTTTCAGGCACCGCAGCATCGATGGCGGCTATTTTAGGGTTGCCGCTATTTCAGGGACTCTTCCGCTTTTCCTTTCCGGGCGCGGCCGCTCTTTTTTCAGCGCTGGCTGCTGGTGCTGCAAGTGCCGCTGCTTTTGAGATTTTAAAAAGAGCGCGCGGGCGCAATGCCTGGAGATGAGGGGAATGCAGTGAAGGGGGTTAAATGGGGAAGATACTTGAAAAAAACTCAGCGCGGCTCGCGACCCCTGACTTTTGAAAAATCTGAGTCACGTACTGCTTGACCGTTTTCTCCGAAATTTCAGCCAGTCTGCCGATATCTGTGTTGCTCAGACCTTTCAGCAGCAGCTTTGCGATTTCGTATTCGCGGGGCGTGAGGTTAAGCGCCGTTAAACCCCTTTCGACACAATACTCCAGCGATAAATTTCCGGAAGTGACTTGTCTTATGGCGCTCATTAAAGCCTCATAACGGAAAGGCTTTTCAAGCAGGTAATTCGCGTTTGCGTTTAACGCATCCCGCGCGTATTCCCGGCTGTTAAACGCGGTGATCAGAATGCACGGGACAGAGATTCCCTTGCTGCGAAGCCGCTTGATAAGTTCAACCCCTGTTATTCCGGGTAAACGGATATCGACAATGAGCACATCAAACAGGCCGGGGGTAATAGTTTCCAGTAATTCTTCCGCAGCTTCGTAGATCCTGCAGCTGTGGCCATCCGTTTTGAGACGTTCGCAAAAAATCATCCGCGCGTCCGCGTCATTTTCAACATAGCCGATGTTCATGGTCTTGCTTCTCTGGGAATCAGCATCTGCACAACCGCTTCATCGCCGCTGTTGAAAATTCTAAGCGCGCCTCCGATTTGATCAAGGGTGTCATGCACAAGGACAAGCCCGATGCCCATTCCCTCTGAACCCGCGACAAGCACCTTGCCCGATTTCTCAATCACCTGAGCGGGAAAAAGCTGGCCGCTGTTTCTTATTTCGACAAGCCCCATACCGTGTCTGTCGGACTCGCTTTTGGCGGTGAGTGTAATCTTTCTCGCTGATCCGGCCCCTTTAAGAGCCCGCAGGGCATTTTCAAAAAGGACGGTAAAACACTGTTCAAGAAGAAGCGGGTGCATGAAAAGAATCATCGGTTCAATCGACTTTTCAAGCCGCAGTCCTTTAGAGCGAAGTTCGTTCTGAACGGAATGGGCAAGGTAGTCCTGAATCCATCTTGAAAAATCAGTCGGCTGGGCCGCTTCAATGCCGTCGCCTGTCCACGCGACCTGACGAAGTTCAGAGATGGTCTCGTTTAAACGGTGAAGGTTTCGGCGGATGACACTGTTTTCTGACCCTGTCGCTTCCGATTGATCGAGAGCGGCCGAAAGATTATGAATGGGATTTTTGATCTCGTGAAGAATGTGCGCGATGAGGGTGTTCGCCAGCACCTTTGATTTCAGATGGGTGTTCTGAATGGAAAGATTTCTGTTGAGATAGATCTGGCGGCGGTAAAGGCTGAGAATACCGCCGGCAAGCGTCCCCAGCATAACGGGGATAATCCAGTCAAAGAGGTCATGCGTGAGGAGAAGCGCGTTAGGAACCCCGGAAGCATAGTGATCCAGGTACCACTCTGTGACCCCATAGCAGACGCCCCCGAGGGCGCCAAGACCGCAGGCGGCTTTTATGGAAAGAGTTCCGGGTTTGCGATACCGACTTTGGTCGGATGCATCACTTTCCGAATCCGGCGATAATAGGGACATATGAGAACCTTCCTGGACAGACAAATGTACATGTTTACGGCGCTGCTACTGATCCTGCCGCTTTTCAGCCGGACGTTATACAGCGCTCCTCTTTTATATCGCATGAAATCGGACGCATCAATCATTCATTTTGAAGGCGATTCAACACTGCATGCTTTTAAAGGGTATTCCCGTGAGGTTGAGGGCGAAGCCCATTTTGACCCCGAAACAGGGGAGACTTTTCTGCCGGAAACGGTCCACTTCAAGGTCCGGTCACTGACGACGGGCAACTCCAGGAGGGATGAGGCGATGTACGCCATGTTTCAGGAAAAAAAGTATTCCGAAATTGAATGGCGGGCATCCTCGATCCTCTGCGCTGAGCCTGATTCTTCGGGCAGTACATCCTGCGAAGCGGAAGGGATTCTTCGCATGACCGGTGTCGAAAAGCCGGTGAATTTTACTCTGAAACTATCAAGACAGCCCGGCGGTCTGGCGGTTACGGGGGAGACGCTTGTGACAACCGATATGTTTGGTTTACGTCCCCCGTCATTTCTTGGATTAGTTAAAGTCAGCAAAAACATCCGGATTCACTTTCAAACCATCTGGCTATCCGGCCCATCTTCAGCTTCCGGAAAACTCTAAAGGAAAAGAATGAACACAAAAAAACGTGTTGTCATTACGGGACTCGGCATTGTCAGCCCTTTCGGTGTGGGGCAAAAACCATTTTTTGAAGGGATTCATCAGGGAACGGCGGCCTTCACAAAACTGGATGAGCCCTGGGCGGGGGCTCTGGCGTCACAGGTGGCCGCGCGCGTTCCGGGTTTTGATCCGTTAAGTGTTCTCTCTCCTAAAGAGTGCGGACGCGTCCCAAGAATTGTTCCGCTGACCTTGGCCGCTGCCCGCGAAGCCTTGGCTCAGGCGGGACTGAGCGCGTATCCGCAGGATCTTGAAAAGAGCCGTTCTGTCGGCGTGCTTCTTGGTTCCGGCGGAGGCGGTATCGAGTTCGCTGAAAAGCAATACGAGGAATACTTTGGAAATGGAAATGCTCATGTCACGCCGTATTGCGTGTCTTCTTCTTTTGTCGGAATGCTGTCGAGCGAGATTTCCATTGCTCTGGGGCTTCGCGGGATGAGTCACGTGCTTTCAACAGGATGCACCTCCTCGACAGACGCGATGGGGTATGCCTTTCAGATGATCCGCAGCGGCTTTCAGAAAATTCTTTTAACCGGCGGCGCGGACGCGTGCATCACGCGCGGATTAATGGCTGGGTTTTCGCGCATGAAAGTAACGTCGACGCACTATAACGAGAATCCTTCCCGAGCGTCACGTCCCTTTGACCGTGAGCGCGACGGCTTTGTTCTCGGCGAGGGTGCCTGGATCTTTGTTTTTGAAGACTATGATCATGCCCGCGAGCGGGGAGCGGAAATTCTCGCGGAAGTGTGCGGCTACGGCTCGACATGCGATGCCTATCACAGGGTGATGGCTTCCGCCGACGGCGTTGAATCCGCCCGGGCCATGACGCTAGCGCTGGAAGATGCGGGAATTCGGCCGGATGCAGTTCAATACATCAATCTTCATGGGACCTCGACCCAGATGAACGACCGCGTCGAAACACTTGCGGTCAAACTCGCGTTTCAAAAACACGCCTGGCAGGTTTCCTCCAGTGCTACAAAATCCATGATTGGGCATCCGCAGGGAGCCTGCGGCGCAGCGGGCGCTTCAGCAGCCCTTCTTTCGCTGCGCGAATCCGTGATCCATCCAACCATCAACTATGAATTTCCTGATGAGCTTTGCGATTTGAATTACACCCCGAATACGGCGGTGCGGCGGGACGTTGATTACGCGGTGTGCAACACCATTGCGTTTGGATCCAAAAACTCGAGTCTTGTCCTGAAGCGCTGGCAGGAAAAATAAGATGAAAATCCTTTTGGTGAATACCAATCAGGCGACGCAGCCCTATCCCGTTTTTCCGGTGGGACTTTGCTCTATCGCAAGCCTTCTTAAGAGAAGAGGGTATACAGTTGAGTTTCTTGACCTGTGCTTTGTCAAAGATACCAAGACCGAAATTGAGGCAAAGGTAAAATCCTTTACGCCCGATCTGGTCGGGGTCGGTGTAAGGAATCTTGATAATTCAGATATGGTGGGTTTTCGCTGGTTTCTTCCGGAGGTTCGTGAAATGGTCCGGAAAATCCGGAGCTGCTGTTCAGCGAGACTTGTTTTTGGAGGCGCCGCAGTCAGTGTCATGCCCAGGGAGGTTCTTGAATACCTTGAAGGCGACCTTGCTGTTGTCGGCGATGGTGAACAGCCCTTTTTGAGCGCCGTAAAATGTCTGGAAGAAGGCGGCGGGATGGAAGAGCTGAGCCGGTTGGGCGGTCTGGCCGGCTTTCACAACGGGAGCTATTTTCAAAATGCGAAAGTCCCGGTGATGGATTACGAGGATTTTGGAACGATCGATATCTGCGCCTGGACGGATGCCGCTTCCTATCTGAAAAGAGGCGCCATTTACCCTCTGCAAAGCAACCGCGGATGCGCCTTTCACTGCATTTATTGCACCTACACCCAGATTGAAGGGAAAAAGTACCGGCTTCGTCCTTCTTCTCTTGTCATTGAGGAAATCCGTCAGGCCGTGCGCCGGGGCGTGAAATATTTCGAGTTTGTCGATTCCGTTTTTAACGTTCCGGAGTCCCATGCCCGGGAAATCTGCCAAAGCATTATTGCGTCAGGCCTCAAAGTGAAATTTGGCGCGGCGGGGCTTAATCCCAAGTGGCTGACGGAGGCCCTGCTGCAGGATATGCAGAAGGCCGGTTTTGAATCGCTGGATGTGACTGTTGAGAGCGCGTCGGGAGAAATGATTAAAAACCTCCGCAAGGGGTTCGAGCTGCGCGATGTGGAAAATGCGGCTGAACGGCTTCGTCATTATCCGATGAAAGTGCTTTGGGTCTTTCTTCTCGGCGGGCCTGGTGAGAACGAGCGGACACTGGAAGAATCTTTTGATTTCATCCGCAGCAAAGTACGCCCCACGGACTGTGTGTACATCACTGCAGGTCTGAGAGTTTATCCGGACACTCCTCTTGCCGCAAAGTGCCTGGAAGAAAAAGCGGTCCAGAGTCCGGGGGATCTGGTCCGCCCGACCTTTTATCTCTCGGAACAGCTTTCCTATGACCGCATCCGGGAAAAAGTTCTGCAGCTGGCGGCCAGTCATCCCAACGTTATTCCTTCGTTTGATACGGATTATTCTCTGATGCCTTTTTTTTACAGAGTGCTGCATCTGATCCAGGCGCCGCAGCCTTACTGGAGATACAGCCCGTTTTTCAGCCGGGTAAAATCCGCGTTGTCTTTTTTAAGCAGGAAGCAAAGCCGCAGTAAATCTCAAGAAACGCCGTCGGGTTCGGGAGCGTACATTTCCATGAAAGAGGTGCTGGCATGAGTGAACACAAGTATGACGCCGCCGTTGTCGGCGCGGGGCCTTCGGGCAGCTCGCTTGCGATCCGCCTTGCTTCAGGCGGGCTTCGTGTCGCCCTGATTGATAAAGCTCCGCTGGGACGCGACCGCGTCTGCGGCGGTTTTCTCGGATGGGAAGCCGGCGCCGTTTTGGAAAGACTCGGCATTCCGGAAGCTCTTTCAAATGCTGAAGCGCGTCCGGTGCATCATTTGATTCTGTCTGGACCCGGAACGCCGGAGATCGAGGCTCCTCTGGGAGTTAAAGGTGCTCACGGCTGGGGCGTTAACCGGCAGATTTTTGACCGCTATCTGGCTGAAGAGGCTGTTCGTCGGGGCGTGGATTTTTTCCCCGAAACAACGGTTGAGAAAAAAGAACGGTCTGCCGGAGGCGCATTACTTCATTTGAAAGAAAAGCGGAATTCGTTTCCAATTCAGGCGGCTCTTGTAGTGAGCGCTATAGGCCGAAGACTCCCCCCTGTGACGACTTCTCAGACCTTCTTTGCCTGCAGAGCTGCTTATTCCGGTATGGCGGGTATGCGGGAGCGGGTGGTGCTGCATTTTGTTCGCGGAGGACATGTGGGGATTAATCAGCGCTCCGAAGGGACCACAAATCTCTGCCTCTATGTTCAGCAGCAGAGAATTAAAGAGGCCGGGGGAAACCTTGACCGTATGATGGAGCAGTTTTCCGAAGAGAATAAAGCCATACGCTACCATCTGCAGCACGCTTCCCGAATTACAGATTGGCAGGGCTGCGCGGCTCAGCCGGATTCACGGCCTCTGTTTTATGACGGGTATTCTTTTTTCTCGGGAGATGCCGTGACGATGGTCAATCCCATCATTGGCGGTGGGCTGGCGATCGCGATGGGTTCCTCCGCTATCCTGGCGGAAGAAGTTCTCAGCGAAGGACCCTCTGCGCATGAAAAGATATTCAAGGGCTACAAGTCACGATGGCAGAGAAATTATGCTCAGCGTCTTTTACTTGGGCGGTTTCTCGGCTGGTGTGAGAAATCCGTCAAGACGACAAGCTGGGTTCTGAAGCAGATGTCGGCTCACACAGCGTTATTGAATCAGACGATTCTCTTTTCTCGCCCAAAGCTTCGCGCGGAAACCTGAGAAAATGAATTATTCCGGGTAACCCCTTTCAGATCTCCCCGCTTTTTTAGAATAAAGCGCCCTTACCGGCGTGTTTTTCTGATCCGAATCAGCTAAAATTTAAAAAAGAAGTTACGTTTCCGGGTATTCTGGAGATAGACTGGAATCACATTGGCGACTACTGGAAGACATCGCGGGTCATACTTTAAGCCGGGGAAATTTTATGAATCTGAGAAACGTCTCGATCCTTGTCGTTCTGTGCTGCTTCCAAGCATCAGCCGCGGAAGCAAGAACAGAGCGCATCTTTCATGCTGACGGACAAGGCTACCGGGATGTGATTCGAAATGACCGCGGCGGCCTGATCGGCGAAACTCATTACAACGCTCTCGGGCAAAAGCAGAAAGCCATGATTGTGGATTTGGATGCCGACACGGTTTCCGAAATTGACTATGAGCAGGGCCAGCCTAAAGTCAAAAGGGTCATGGAAGTTGGAGGCCGGCTGATCCGGACGGACCGGTTTGATGCGAAGGGGAACGTGATGGAGAGCACCCTTCACGATGATGCAGGACCTGTTTTTGTGACGCGCTTTCATTACGATGGACAGGACCGTGTGATTCTTGCGGTTCGGCAGAAAGCGGATGGCGGTGTTCTTGGGATCACAGATTACAGCTATGAGGGAGACCGTCTGAGAAAAGCACTCAGAAAGCGTCAGCAGGAAGACGGCAGGGAAACGAAGGATCGTCTGGTTTTGGATGAAAGCGGAAGTGTTCTTGAAGCCGCCGGGGACACTACGGGAATTCTTGAGGGCTCGCGCCCGCCGGCAGAGGTGCTGCCGCCCTCAGCCCGCGAGACTCTGGATCACACAGGAAACCGCGTCAGGGTTAAACTCAATCGCAACGCCACCTACGATGTGACCATTTTTGATAAACTGGGGCGAGTCATTTCCTGGGAAAAGCTGAGACCTGGTGATTGTCCGGGGGATGATCTCTGTCCCGTTATCGAAAAAGTACCAGGACTGAATAATCAGATTTTGTTTACGTCAAGATAGCCAGGTTTTAAAACCAAGGGAGCTTTTATGCAGAAAAAGTGGATGCTGGCCGTTGCTGTTGCTGCGGTATTTTCCTGTGTTTCCGTTCAGACGCCGGTGTTTGCCGATGACCATGGAGGCGGCAAAAAGAGCCGGCTGAATCCTGCCGGCTGGTTCAAGGGTGAGAAAAAAGGCTGGAAAGAGGGCGAAGTTCCTCCCGGTCTTGCGGATAAAGATGCGAGGAAAGCCGAAAAAGAAGCGCGTAAAAAAGCTAAAAAGGCTGAAAAGGAAGCCCGCAAGAACAGCAGAAAAGCCGAGAAGGCCGCGGTCAGCTAGATAACAAGACCCTGAAAAAGAAAAGGCGCTGTCAAAGCGGGAGATCCGCGGACAGCGCCTTTTTTTTGTTTCTATGTCAATTACTTCTGAAGCGTGAACTTTCTGCGCAGCGATGTTAACGCCAGCCCGGAGAGCCCCAGCACAGTCATCAGAGCTGTTGCCGGTTCCGGTGAGTGCGGAATGCGGGTTGTCTGCACATTAAGACAGTCATTGCCGCAGCTCATCGTCCACTTACCGGTAAACACGGGGACGTAGTCACCGCTCCAGTAGCTGCCGAAATAAGAAATCGGAACACCAAACTCAAAAGCATAGTGTTCGGTTCCAAGATAGGTCGTGTTGTTGTAAGCGAAATTGGTGTCGCCCAAAAGCGTTCCGCCCGCGAGAGCATAAGGGCCGCATTCGAGGAACAGGGGATTGACCCAGGTCGGATCGCCATAAAGCTTACCCTGGTTAGCGCCGCTTGTTTCAACGCCGAACTCATAGCTGCCATCACTGCCGAAATCGATCGCGAAATCGCCCGCGTAATACTGCTGTCCCTGATAAAGACGGCCCTCGAGAGGAAAGCCTGTGACAACAGCGAAGAAGGCCATGTCAGCTTCGCGCTTAAAATAAATGGCTTCCACGTCAAACTTTTGACCGCCCCAGCCTGGTGAAAGAAAATCCACGGCGGGGTTCTGGTCTTCGATTCCTGAAAAAATACCGGAGTCAGGGGTCCAGTCGGAAGAGCCGAACGCGCCCGGGGTAACACCCCAGTCGCCGACAAGACCGTCAACAACAATGGCTGCTTGAGCCTGAGTCTGGAAGCCTGCTGTAAGGATAAAAGCTGCTGCAAGGATGAGGTGCTTCAGTGGGTTTGTTTTCATGTGGGAGAAACTACACTATGTTCGTAAATGTGTCAAACTCATTACAGTATAAGGGTTTGAAAGAAATGATCGAACTTGATAAGCCCTTATCTTTAGTGCATTTCAATGGGATAAACGGTTAAGCGGTGATAGTCGAAAAAAAATCATTTTTTTCAGCAGTAGAGGTCCGAAAATAATAGAAAATAAAGCTTGTGCGAAAGGATCTTTAGAGTACAATGCCTTCGTTGTTTCAATGTCAATGATGTGAAGTCAGCTCTTATCAAAAAGATTTTGATAACCGCCAGCATGTCAAACGACAGCTCGCGGTTATTTTAGTTTTCAGGGCCTGTCGCTTCACAAGAAAGGAAATTACTTAATATGCCACAAGGTACAGTGAAGTGGTTCAATAACGAAAAGGGTTTTGGTTTTATCACCCCCCAGTCCGGCGGTAATGATGTGTTTGTTCATCATACAGCCATTCAGGGAACGGGTTACAAATCCCTCAACGAAGGTGACAATGTCACTTTTGATGTCGTTAAAGGACCCAAAGGCGACCAGGCCGCTAACGTCGTAAAAAACTAATTGCAGCCATCGCAGTAAAAAAAACCCCCGTCCTCAAAATGGACGGGGGTTTTTTGTTTACCCCAGCTTCTTCCCCGCGTAACATTTCCGCATGAATCAATCTTCTCTTTTTCTCCGACTTCGTGAACTTGCGTTTTTATTTTTAAAGCTTGGCTCGACCGCTTTTGGCGGGCCGGCCGCGCATATCGCCATGATGGAAGAAGAAGTGGTCCGGCGGCGCAAGTGGCTTTCACGGGGAAAGTTTCTGGATCTCATCGGCGCGGTGAATCTCATTCCGGGGCCGAATTCAACAGAGCTGGCCATTCACATCGGTCACATGCGTGCGGGCTTTCCTGGATTGCTGACAGCGGGGCTTTGTTTTATTCTCCCCGCTTTTTTTATCGTGACAGCTTGCGCGGTTGTTTATGTCCGGTACGGTTCGCTGCCGGAGTTCTCGGGGATTCTCTATGGGATTAAGCCCGTTGTCATTGCCGTGGTTCTTCAAGCTCTCTGGAGCCTCTCCCGGACGGCGCTTAAATCGAGAATGCTTGCAGGCCTCGGCGCGGCGGCCTTCGCAGCGGCGCTTCTTGGCGTGCATGAACTTTTGATTCTTCTGGTCTGTGGAATGTTTCCAGTGTTTTTGGAAGTGATTCAGCGTCCTTCAAAGAAAGGAACAGAGCTTCGGAGTTTTTTGTTTCCCGGTTTTGTTTCGGCCGCAGCGGCGACTTCAGCTTCTGCCGCGGCAGCCGTTCAGCCCGGTTTGCTTTTCTGGGTTTTTTTTAAAGCGGGGGCGCTGCTTTTCGGAAGCGGCTATGTGCTCATGGCCTTTCTCAGGGCCGATCTTGTCCAGAGGCTGGGCTGGCTGACGGAAGCGCAGCTTTTAGACGCGGTTGCGGTGGGACAGGTAACTCCAGGTCCTGTGTTCACAACCGCGACGTTTATCGGTTATATGCTCATGGGTTTTAAAGGCGCCTGCATTGCGACCTTGGGAATCTTTCTGCCGGCTTTTGTTTTCGTCGCAATTAGTGTGCCTCTGATTCCAAAGCTTCGCGAATCAAGAATCGCGGGTGCATTTCTGGATGGCGTGAACGCGGCTTCTCTGGCTTTGATGGCTGCGGTTACTTTGTTTTTGGCGAGCCATTCTCTTTATGATCTCACGGCTGCGGTTCTCTGCGTAATCAGCTGCGTGCTTTTGGCCCGGTATCATGTCAGCTCTTCAGTATTGGTTCTGGCTGGAGGCGTGATTGGATTTTTATGTCATATCTGATTTACTGCCTTTATGATAAATTCTAGATCGGAGATCCAATGAGAAAGGTTGTCGAATGAAGATGCGGTTCAGTTTCTTGATTTTGATTGTGTGCGGGGTTTGTTTTCTTGCGGGATGCCAGGCCCAGTCAGACACGGCTGTAAAAGATGTAACACTTCTTAACGTTTCTTATGACCCCACGCGTGAACTGTACGTGGAGATCAACGCGGCGTTTGAAGCGAAATGGCAAATGGAAAAAGGCGGTAAGGTCGCGATTAATCAATCCCACGGAGGGTCTGGAAAACAGGCCCGCTCCGTGATTGATGGCCTTGACGCGGACATCGTGACACTCGCTCTGGCTTATGATATCGATCAGCTGTTCGAGAAAGCCGGATTGATTCCTGAAAACTGGCAGAGCCGTCTTGCGCACAACAGCTCGCCCTATACTTCGACCATCGTGTTTCTTGTCCGCAAGGGGAATCCCAGGAATATCCGGGATTGGGATGATCTTGTACGTCCGGGAATCTCTGTCATCACTCCCAACCCGAAGACATCGGGAGGCGCGCGCTGGAATTACCTCGCAGCCTGGGCTTACGCGATAAAGAGGTTTGGCGGCGATGAGGTCCAGGCTGAGTTGTTTATCCAGACGCTTTATAAAAACGTTCCGGTTCTCGATGCTGGAGCAAGAGGGTCTACGACGACTTTCGTAGAGCGTCAGATCGGCGATGTTTTTCTGTCCTGGGAAAACGAAGCGCACCTTGTCCTTAAGGAAAAAGAAGGCGCTTATGAAATGATCATGCCGTCCATCAGCATTCTTGCGGAGCCGCCTGTCACTTTTGTGGATAAAGTTGTCAAAAAACACGGAACGGAAGAAGCCGCGAAAGCGTATCTGGAGTTTCTTTATATGCCGGAGGCGCAGGAAATTATCGCTCGTAACTTTTACCGTCCGCGTGATCCGGTTATCGCAGAAAAACACCGTTCCCATTTTCCGCCCATTGAGCTTGTCACGATTGATGAAAGCTTCGGCGGATGGAAAAAAGCGCAGGATAAACACTTCTCTGACGGCGGAGTGTATGACAGGATTTTTTCGGTATAACAGCGCCGCGCTGGCATTTAAATACGCGTTGCTGTTTGCACTTTTGGGGTTATAATGCGCTTTTCCAACCATCAGGGTTATAGAGCGTCCGCTATGAAATTTTCAGCTTCTGTTCTTGCTGTTTTTTTTATCTTATCGCAGCTGGATCTGCCTTTTGCCGTGTCTCAGGCGCAGACCAAGAAATGCTGCTGCGGATCGACCGTCTGCCGCTGCGCGCCTGGCGAGGGGAAGTTTTGTCCGCTAAAAAAATCAGGCTCTGCCGCTGAAACCGTCAAGCCGGCTGCGCACGCCGGCAAATCCTGCCATTTTTCAAAATCAGCCAAGACCGCCGAGCCATCAAAGCCGGTGCTTTCCGAGGTCAAAACGGCTAAGAGCAAAGTAACTTTTTCGGCGGCGCGATGCGGAACGAACGGAGAGAAGGCCTCGCTGCCTTCACATGCCAAAGACTTTGCCTGGGCCGATTCTCCGGATACATTTAACCCCGTGATTTATTCCTCAGGATTTCTCTTAAACTTTTCTCAAACGCCCGCCGCCTGGCGGTCCGCTATTGATCACCCGCCCAGGGTTTTCTAACTTTCCGCAATTTCCTTTCATTCTTTAAGAAAAACGGCCGCGCGTTTACTTTTCGCGCGCGGCGTGTCTTTTTTTACTCCACTCAGGGAGATTATTATGCGTATTTTCACAGTGCTCGGCGTGTTAGGGCTCAGCCTTGCCGTTCCTGCCGCTGCCTACGCGGCGACGGCGGCTCAGGAAGCCCGGGTGATGCCGGAAGTAGAGGTCAAAGCAAAGGCTGTACCGGGTTCCTTGACGTCACCGGGCAAGGAAACGGCAAGACAGAATTTGAATCGTGTTCCCGGCGGAACGTCGCTTGTGGATGCGGAAACTTATAAGCAGGGAAGAACATCAACTTTGCACGACTCGCTCGGATTTGCTCCGGGTGTATTTGTGCAGCCCCGTTTTGGTTCGGAAGAGGCGCGCTTGTCAATCCGCGGCTCCGGTATTCAGCGGACGTTTCACCTGCGCGGTATCAAGCTCCTGCAGGATGGGGTTCCGCTCAATCAGGCGGACGGCGGCGGAGACTTTCAATCGATCGAGCCTCTTGCGCTTGACCATATCGAAGTCTATCGCGGCGCGAATGCTCTTGAGCATGGCTCCACGACGCTTGGCGGTGCGGTGAATTTTATCTCTCCGACCGGATATGACGCGGCGCTCGCTCAGGCCCGGTTGGAAGTCGGGAGTTTTAACTATTTGCGCGAGCAGATCAGTTCCGGCGAGGTTCTCGGACCCGTGGATTACTACGTGTCTCTTTCCGAGAGCCGTCAGGACGGTTTCCGCAATCACGCTCAGCAGTGGAACAAGCGGCTTTTCAGCAATGCGGGCATCAAACTTGGCGACAATGCCGAGACGCGTTTTTACATCAGCGCGATGGATTCAAAGTCCATGCTTCCCGGCACGCTGACCAAGGCGCAGATGAAGCAGAACCCCAAGCAGAATGGGGCGGCGAATGCGACTCAGAATCAGAAGCGCGATTTTGACCTCGTGCGTCTGGCCAACAAGACGGTTTTTGACTGGGATGACCAGCGCGTCGAACTCGGCGTTTTCTGGCTGCGCAAGGACCTTTTTCATCCGATCTTCCAGGTGCTGGATGTTTTGACGGATGATCTTGGCGGCAGTGTGAAGTACCAGAACCGCAAGGACCTTTTTGACCGGAAGAGTATTTTCACTTTTGGTTTCAATCCGGCGTTCGGTTTTACGGAAGACCTTCGTCATACCAACGTTGGCGGTCAGCGGGGAACCCGCACTGCGGAAGCAAAACAGAAATCCCGCAATCTGGATTTCTACGGAGAAGAGCAGTTTTACGCGTTTGAAAAACTCGCGTTGATCGGCGGCGTGCAGTGGAGTTTTGCTTCACGCAAGTCCCGCGACAAGTTTCTTTCGGACGGCGATCATAGCGGACACCCCACGTATCATGGCATCAGTCCCAAGGGCGGTCTCCGTTATGAGTTCAACGAAAGAAGCCAGGCGTTTTTTAATTTCAGCCGCAGTTTTGAACCGCCGAGCTTTGGTGAGTTGACGAACGTGACAGGAGGCGGTCTGCGCGAATTAAAAGAACAGCGGGCCAGCACGATTGAAATTGGAACCCGGGGTCAGGAAGGCATCATCTCCTGGGATCTCGCGTATTACTATTCCTGGGTTGAGAACGAACTGCTCGGACTCAACGACGGCGCGGGCAATCCTCTGGGTACGGTGAACGCCTACAGCACCCGGCATCAGGGCATTGAAACGGGTCTGGGCATTGATCTGTTGAGGGGTATCCTGGTCAACGATAAAGAGGCTGCAGATGCAGAAGCTGCGGCTGTTGTGGAGGAAGATCAGCCTTTGTGGGAAGATCTCCTTGGGATTGAGCGTAATCCTCAGGGCCAGGACCGCGTTGTGCTGCGAGGCGTTTACAACTGGAGCCGTTTCCGGTTCGTGAATGATCCCGCATACAGCGACAATCCTCTTCCGGGTATTCCGGAACATTTCACCCGTTTCGAACTTGTGTATGAACATCCCCGCGGATTTTATCTGGGCCCGAATGTGGAGTGGTCATTCAAACAGTACGCCGCGGATATGAACAACACGCTGTTCGCAAAGCCTTACGCTTTGCTGGGCCTTAAAGGCGGTTACCGCACAAAGAAAGGCATTTCATTCTTTGTGGAAGGCCGTAACCTGACCAATGAGATCTACGCATCAACCACGGGTATTATCGCGGACGCGAGAGGGCTTGATTCCGCGCAGTTTTACCCCGGTGACGGCCGGAGTGTTTATTCCGGCATTGAAATCCGGTGGGGGTAAAAATGAACAAATCTCTTTGGGTCCGCCGGGCCCACCGATGGCTCGGTCTTATTTTCAGTCTTGCGGTGGTGACGTCTGCCGGCAGCGGCATTCTTCATCAGGTGATGACGCGAACGCAGTCCGCTCCTCCTTCGGTGATGCCGAAGGGAGAAGGCTGGGATGCCGGGGATATTCAGGTTACGGTTCGGGAGGCGGTCAGCCGCCTCCCGAATCCGGGACAGAAGCTCACGGCGGTGAGTATTCGGCAGATTACCGGCGAACCCTGGTATCAGATTTTCCGGCAAGATGAAAAAACACCTCATTACGTGAATGCGGCGACAGGAGAACCTGATTCGGGACGCGATGAAATTTACGCGGCGGAAATCGCGTCACGTTTTCTTGGCGCCATTCCTGTCAGAAAAACCGATTATCTCACCGCGTTTAATACCGAGTATCTGAATATATTCCGGATTCTTCCGGTTTACAGATTTGACGCGGACGATGGAAAAGAAACCCGAGTGTATGTGTCCACAATGACGGGGAGTGTGACCCGGCACACCGACAAGAAGCGGCAGTTTGAAGCCGGCATATTCTCAAATTTTCATAAGCTCGCGTTTATTCCCAACAAAGATATCCGCGATCTTGTGCTGGTGGGTATGACAGGCGGTGTTTTGCTGGCAGGCATCGCCGGCCTGGCTTTGTTTTTTATGACAGGATTCCCCAGACGCAGATAAATTAACGGCGCCGCGTGAGCCTCAGTCGCAGGTCCGCAAAAGGCTCTCGGGCAGACAACAAGCTCCCAGAAAATCTATCCGCAGGCCTCTGCGGCTCCGCGCGCCTTAAACACAAGAGTCAAACTCAAACCCGCCCTTGGCCGCTCTTCCCCTTATCCGGCTGAAACAAGACATAAGACTTGACTCTAGAGCTAACTTTAGAGTTTAGTATGCGGCATGAAAACGACCATGGCCGTAACCCGCTACAAGATCGGTGAGCTTGCCCGCAAGGCGGGCTTATCTGTTCATGGTGTGCGTTACTACGAATCCCAAGGGCTTATCTCCAAAGCCGCGAGAACGTCCGGAGGGTTCCGCATCTATACAGAGGCCGATCTTGAAAGGCTGCTGTTTATCCGTCAGGCCCAGAGATTCGGGTTGTCTCTGGAGGAAATTCGCAGCGTGCTGCCCTGCAGCCTTAAAGGGCTTGAGCCCTGCTGTGATCTCGCGGTCCGTTTGTTTGAACGCAAGATTCTGGAGTTTGAAACCAAGATCACCGAGCTTCAAAGTCTGAAAAGACAGATTCGGCGTCTTCTTTCCAAAAGCTCTTTGATGAAAAAAAGGAGTGTCCCGAAATGAATGTTTGCGCAGCGAGGCTTTCCTTTCTTGACCGGTATCTGACGGTCTGGATATTTCTGGCCATGGCGCTGGGGCTTGCCGCGGGGAAGCTGTTTCCCGGCTTGGAAGATTTTCTGGGAAGTTTTCAGTGGGGGAGCACACATCTTTTGATTGCCGCCGGACTGATCCTGATGCTGATTCCGCCGCTTGCCAAAGTGAAATATGAAGCGCTTGGGATGGTGTTCCGGGACACGAAAGTACTCGGGCTCAGCCTGGTACAGAACTGGTTTGTTGGACCGCTTCTTATGTTTGGCCTCGCGGTGCTGCTGCTTCCAGACTATCCGGAATACCGCAATGGACTGATTCTTGTCGGGCTTGCCCGCTGCATCGCGATGGTGATTGTGTGGAACGGTCTGGCTGACGGGGATACCGAGTACGCCGCGGGGCTTGTCGCTCTGAACAGTCTTTTTCAGATTCTCGCATACAGCGCGATGGCTTACTTCTTTCTTACGGTGCTGCCGGAATGGCTGGGTTTGGCCGGGACAAGCGTGAATATTTCCATGATGGATATCGCGCAAAGCGTTCTTATTTATCTGGGAATTCCGTTTTTGACGGGGTTTCTGATCCGCAAAATTCTTGTTCAAAAGCGCGGCTCGGAGTGGTATCAAGACCGTTTCATGCCCCGTTTCGGGCTGCTGACTCTCGGGGCGCTGCTGTTCACGATTTTCATGATGTTCGCTCTCAAGGGGCGTGATATTCTGGATCTTCCCATGAATGCCCTGAGGGTGACTGTGCCGCTCGCGCTTTATTTCGCGCTGATGTTCGCGGGCAGCTTTTTGATGAGCGTTTGGGCGAAAACTGATTATAAGAAGGCCGCGACACTGGCTTTTACGGCGGCCAGCAACAATTTTGAACTGGCGATTGCGGTCGCGATCGCGGTGTTCGGCGTTAACTCGGACGAGGCCTTTGCCGCGGTGATGGGGCCTCTCGTGGAAGTTCCCGTGATGATGGGAATGGTTCATCTCTCGCTTTGGATGAGAGGAAAGTTTTTCCCCGAAGACACGGCAAAAAAATCAAGGATCTGAAAGGAGCTCTTCATGAAGCAAAAGGTTCTCATTCTTTGTACCGGCAATTCATGCCGTTCCCAGATGGCCGAAGGCGTGCTTCGACATTACGGCAGCGAAAAATTTGACGTTTACAGCGCGGGTTCGAAGCCGTCGATCGTCAACCCGACCGCCATTCGGGTTATGAAAGAAATCGGAATCGATATCTCAAAGCACGAATCAAAATCTGTGACGCTTTTTATGGGGCAGCCTTTTGACTACGTGATTACCGTTTGCGATAACGCCCGGGGGAGCTGCCCTGTTTTCCCGGGAAGCTGCCAGCGTCTGCACTGGCCTTTTCCTGACCCGCCGCATGAAAAAGAAGTGACGGAAGCTGTTTTAAAAGAATTCCGGTCTGTCCGCGACCTTATCCATGAGAAATTCCGCGAAGCCGCGGTTGATGGCTTTCCCGAATAGAATCCTCCCTTGAACGATTTCTTTATTCCTTTCATCTCTGTACTGGCAGCGGAATTCGGCGACAAAACGATGCTCGCGATTCTTCTGCTTGGCTCCAAAACAAAGCACCCGCTTTTGCTGCTCGCGGGCGCGATGCTCGGCTTTCTGATTGTCGATGGAAGCGCCATTGTTTTCGGTGCCTGGAGCGGGCAGGCCATTCCCTTTTTCTGGATCAAGCTCGTTTCAGGAGGCCTGTTTTTATTTCTGGGGCTTAAGATGCTGCTGGAAAAAAGTGATGAAGTTCCGGGTGAAGCCCGTCATCACGACAAGCATCCTTTTCTTGCCGGGTTTCTGATTATCTTTTTCGCGGAGTGGGGTGACAAAACGCAGATTGCTTCAGCGCTCTTTGGCGCGCGCTACGAACCCTGGAGGGTTCTGGGCGGGGCAATGTCAGCGCTTCTGATGATTACCGCGGCGGCGGCTTTTCTTGGTCAATGGGTGGGGCACCGCTTGCGTCCGGGAATGATTCAGAGAACGGCCGCGCTGATCTTTATCGTGATGGGTCTTTTGACGCTGATGATTTAAGAGCCGCAAAATGCGGAGGATAAAATGACGGCCATTATGCTGCTGGTTGTTTCGAACGTTTTCATGACGTTTGCCTGGTACGGTCATCTCAGGTTCAAGCACGAAGCTTTGTGGAAAGTGATTTTAATCAGCTGGCTGATCGCTTTCGCGGAGTATTGCTTTCAGGTTCCTGCCAATAGAATGGGATCCTATCAGTTCAACACCGCGCAGCTTAAAACCATTCAGGAAGTCATTACGCTGACTGTGTTCTGCGTTTTTTCCGTCTTCTATCTGAAAGAAGAGCTTAAGTGGAATTACCTGGTTGGGTTCGGCTTCATGATCGTGGCTGTTTTCTTTGTCTTCAAGAAGTGGTAAAACGCCCCAAAGATCTCTCAGCGGATGCCGCACCCGCGCACCCCATCCCCTAAAAACAAACCTAAGTCCTTATACAGTTGAGACATCGGGTATGGGCCAGTCCGCACCCTCTGCCCCGCCTCAAAGCGGCCCTTTTGAGCTTTGTTGCCAGTGAGAAGTTTGCTAGACTTGGACCCGGCCTTGCAGAAGCTTGGCGCAGCCTCAGGTACCGTGATGAAGCGGCCTGGATTTTATTGAGATTCTGAATCGGATTTTCCGCGGATGAGTGAAAAAGTGAGTTCCCGATGGCTTTGGGCGGCCGGTGCTTTTATGGCAGCCGCCGCGTTGTTTTTGTTTGTTGTTCCCAAGGGAGGAAAAGTGTTCTCTGCTGAAAAAAACAAATACAAATCAGGGGAAGTCGATATTTACAACCCTGTTTCCGGAAAAGTGGAAAAAGTTTCCCGTATTATTTTGAATGAAGAGGAATGGAAAAAACGTCTTCCCCCTGACCGCTGCTACATTCTTCGAAAGAAGGGTACCGAACGTCCCTTTGGCAATGAGTATGAAAAGAATAAGCAAAAAGGCATTTATCATTGCGCAGCCTGCGACACTGCCCTTTTCAGATCAGACGCGAAGTTTGACTCAGGAACGGGCTGGCCGAGTTTCTGGGAGCCGATTGCTCCTGAAAACGTCGTTTTTGAAGAAGATTTCAGTCTGGGCGGTAAACGCGTGGAAGTCCTTTGCGCGCGCTGCCACGGCCATCTGGGGCATATTTTTGATGACGGGCCCCCTCCGACAGGGATGAGATACTGTATGAATTCCGGAGCGATGAATTTTGTGCCTGAAAAGGGAGCTGCGGTCTCCTGATCCCAGGACCCTTCCAGTGTTGATGATGCGATATTCTTCTTCAGATTCCCCGTTCCTCCTGATCTCCCGTATAGTTTTCAAGGGATGTTTATGAAGCCAGGGAGTAAACCTTTCGAAAATCTTTCGAGCAAAATCCGCATTTCCATCCGCTGGAAGCTTATCCTTTCCATCGCGATCCCGTTGCTTGGCATTTATCTGGGCGTGCTCAAAATCGGCTACCATGAACTGAAGCGCGCTGCGACCAAGCAGACGGAAAAGTATCTGGCCGAAGTGGCTGCTCATTACGCGGAAGTGATTAACGGGAATATGAATGTTGTCGCGCAAAATGCCCGTTCCATGGCTGCGTTTGTTCCGCAGCACCCCGGATTAAAGCAAGAAGATCTCTACGCAATTCTTGAAGCCAATGTCCGGCAGAATCCTCTGATGTATGGGGCGAGTCTCGCTTTTGAACCGTTTTCTTTTGATCCGTCTCAGAAGCTTGTCGCTCCGGCGGTCTGGAGAGGGCGGGAAGCTATGGGGCCCGATGTGACTCTTCGCCGCATGAATGTCGGGATGGAAGCTTACGACTATCTTGAGCGCCCCTGGTATAAGGAAGTAAAGCTTGGCGGAGAGCCGGTCTGGATCGGCCCCTACGATGATGAGGGCGCCGGCGGAGTGATTATGGCGACCCACTCGGTGCCGATGGTCCGTAACGGCTTGTTCCTGGGCGTTGCCGCCGTGGAAGTTCACCTTGAGGAGCTGCAAAGCTGGACGCGGAAGCGGGAGTTCGGTGATTTGTTTTTCGCCATTCTCAGCCGCGACGGACGGTTTATTTCGCATCCGAACCCCGCGTTTATCATGAAAAAGAATATTTTCAAAATCGCGGAAGAGGAGAGCCGGCCGGAACTCAGCGCGTTCGCGAAGCAAATGCTTTCCGGTGAAAAAGGCGCTGCGCGGATACGCCAGTATCCTTATCAGGAGGACAGCCTTTTTCTCTACGCGCCGATCGCGTCAACAGGATGGGTGTTTGCCGCGGCCGTTCCTGAATCCCGCGTGATGACGCCTGTGTGGAAGCGTCTGACGCAGTTCAGCGCCGTGATGTTTCTCAGCCTGGGTGTTATTCTCACGATTCTTGTGATCGGATCTTCCGAAATTACGCGCCCCATCCGCAAACTTTCACTGGAATTCAAGAAAGTCGCCTCGGGCGATCTGGAACTCGCGGCAAAAGAAAAATACCCCACAGATGAAATCGGGCAGCTCGCGGATAATTTCCACAGGATGGTTTTTTCCCTTCGGACGTATGTTAAAGCGCTGACGCAGGAAACCGTGATGCGTGAAGCTGTTGAAAGTGAGCTGCGTGTTGCCCGTGAAATCCAGGCCTCGCTTCTGCCCAGGAAATTTCCTCCTTTCCCGGAACATAAGGAGTTTGATCTTCACGCGGTTAATGCTCCAGCCCGGCATGTCGCCGGCGATTTCTGCGATTTCTTTTTTGTTTCGGAAGATGAACTTGCTCTGGTGATTGCGGACGTGGCCGGTAAAGGTATTCCCGCGGCAATGCTGATGGCGGTGACCCGCACGCTTGTGCGTGACACCGGAGAAGATCAGTTGTCACCCTCCGAAGCCTTAAGTAAGGTAGACCGGATTCTTTCCCGCGACAATGAGCAGGGGCTTTTTGTCACGATGATCCTCGCTTATTATAATGTCAAGACTGGCAAGATCCGGTATTCGAACGCGGGGCACCCGCGGCCCTACGTGCTGTCAAAAGACGGGAGCGTTCGAGTGTTTGGCCAGACGACGGGAACCGTACTCGGAGCGTTTGCGGGTGGAAAATATTCAGAGGGTGAAGAGATTCTCATGCCGACCGAAACACTTGTTTTTTACACAGACGGTGTTCCTGAAGGGCGAAACGAACAGGATGAGTTCTGGGGCTATACACGCTTTGAAGAGTTTCTGACTGAAAACGCGGGCTCTTCTCCACAGGCGATCTGCGGAAGAATTCTTTTCCGGCTGGAGGAATTTCAGTCCGGAGATTTGCGTGACGACGTGACGGCACTGGCCTTGCGCCGTAATTACTGAAATGATTCTCATACAAAGGAGTCCGTTTATGAAAATGCTGAAAACCTTTCCTGTTCCGGCGGTTGTCGCGATGCTGACCGTATTTTCACCATTCCATGAGGGGCAGGCTGCGGAGCCCGCCGACATTTATGGCTTTAGCGCGGATTCGATCGACGGCAAGCCCGTTGATCTGTCTCAATATAAAGGGAAAGTCCTTTTGATTGTGAATACCGCATCGAAGTGCGGGTTTACGCCGCAGTACGCGTCACTTCAAAGCTTGTACGAGAAGTATAAGGACCGGGGTTTTACGGTTTTGGGTTTTCCTTCAAATGACTTCGCGTGGCAGGAGCCGGGGTCCAATGAAGATATCAAAGAATTCTGCGATCTGCGTTTTAAGGTGAAGTTTGATCTTTTTTCCAAGATCAAAGTGAAAGGAAAAGACGCGCACCCGTTGTTTCATTATCTGACTTCGGCTTCGGGGTTTGAAGGCGATATCAGCTGGAATTTTAATAAATTCCTCATCGGACCCGATGGCCGGATTGCCGCCCGATACGGCTCCCGCGTGGACCCTCTGGACGCGGAGCTTACAGGCAAGCTCGAAAGTCTTCTTAAGCCAGCGGCTTAATTCCTATGCGTTTTCTTTTTCGGCTAACAGCAGTTTTTTTTGTCTCCCTCGCGATTTTGTTTTCCGGCCTCAGATTGTTCTCTGATTTTAAAGCCGCGGAAGCGGAAAGAGACTACCCGCCTCAAGGAGCTTTTGTTCAGGCTGAAAACCTCCGCATTCATTACGTCCGCAAGGGGACCGGCCGCCCGGTCATTCTCATTCATGGAAGTTTCGGTTCAGTGAATGATTTTACTTTTTCCATTTTTCAGAAAGCCTCTGCGTCGTATGACGTCACGGCCTTTGATCGTCCGGGGCACGGCTATAGCCAGCGCCCTTCGGAAGGCATGACCATTTTTGACCATGCCCGCATTCTTCATGAAGCGGTCAATGCTTTGGGGATACAGCGTCCCGTTGTGACGGGGCATTCTCTGGGGGGAGCCGTTGCTTTGGCCTATGCCCTGGATTATCCCGAAGACGTGTCGGCTCTTGTGCTGCTTGCCGGCTATGTGACGCCTTACGAGGGGCCTCCGCGGATCATTCACCGCGCTCCGGCATGGCCCGTGATTGGAAAAATCTATTTGAATACGCTTGTTGAGCCGATCGGTATTTATTTACAGGGGCAAATCGCCAAACGCGTTTTCTCTTCCGGCTCTCTTCCTCTTGATTATCTTGAAACCGCGGCGGCTCTGGCCCGAAGACCCTCTCACTTCCGGGCGAACGCTGAAGACATCCGCAATCTTCCCGCGGGTCTTGAGAGTGCCCGTGCCCGTCTCAGCGAATTAAAAATGCCGGTTTTGTATCTTGCCGGTGATGCTGATCAGATAGCTCCGAAGGAGCGCCACGCGGACAGCTTTAAAACTTTGGTGCCAGCCTCTGAGATCATTGTGATTCCCGGCGGAGGCCATCAGCCTTCGTTCACCGCGCCAGACAAAGTCATGGAAGTGCTTGACCTTGCCTGGCGCAGGTCCGATGAAGCGGCTGTTATCCCGTTGGCGCCCTCCGCAAATCCTCCAGAATCGACTGAATCTCCTGAGCGTTAGCTCCGAATTCCCGCGCGATTCTGATGAATCCGGCGCACGATTCGTACTGTTCCGCGATGAGCGCTTCCTTCAGGTACAGAAGCGCGGTCAGCTTGACAGGGTGACGCCGGATTTTAAAGAAACCTCTTGCTTTGGGATAACGTACTGTCTGTTTCATAAATCACCTCTTGGTTGGATTGTGTGAAAAAAAAAGCCCATGGCTGATAGTTCAGCCATGGGCTTAAGTTTGCTTGGAACCTGTTATAAAGACTGTCTTATCGAACCGGTGCCAACCCCCTTAAACCCAAGGCTGCGTGACGATGGGCGGACGGCATAGACCATGCCTTCGCCATGATCGTCATCATGGGTTTTACGCACGCATAAAGTTTAAATCGGAGATTGGTGTTCATTTTTTTCCTCTGAATAAGATGGGCCAATCATACGGCATCCTTTTTTAAAATGCAAGGACGGGCATAAAAAAACCCGCCTTTCAAAAGGCGGGTTTTTCTCCAAACGGCTTGTGATAAAGGGGTTATTTGCCTCTCACCACGTTCGCAGCCTGCTCGCCTTTGGGTCCGGGAACGATGTCAAATTCCACCGTTTCACCTTCATTAAGAGTTTTATAGCCTTCTCCCTTAATGGCGGTATGATGGACGAAAACGTCTTTACTCGCACCGTCCGGCGTGATGAATCCAAAACCTTTTTGATTGTTAAACCACTTCACGACACCTTGAGCCATAATTCTTTCCTTTACGCTTGCAGGTGAAGCCGCAGGCTGCGCGAAAAAAGAGCGGGTTTTATCCGCGTTTTTTTCTTCAAGTCTCTTGATTGAGATTGACCAAAAGCTTCACAACGTTTAAAAGCACAAGTAGTATAATAAAGAAAAAAACGAAGTCAATTGGGGGAGTGCCCGAAGATGAATCCGAAAAAAGTTGCAGAGTCGAAAACCGAAATGAGCCAGCTGATGATGCCCCATCACGCGAATATGGCAGGCACCGTTTACGGCGGGACGATTCTTTCGGTCGCGGACAGCGTGGCCTATGTCTGCGCGGCCCGGCATGCGGGCCCCAATTGCGTGACCGTATCCGTGGACCGCGTTGACTTCCATGAACCCATTCAGATCGGCGAGCTTGTGACCTTTCTCGCCTCGATCAATTATGTGGGGCGAAGCTCAATGGAGGTGGGGATTAAAATTATCGCGGAAGATCTCAAGTCCGGAACGAAGCGCCATACGAACTCCTGCTACTTTACGATGGTGGCTGTTGATGGGCTGGGCAAATCCAGTGAAGTGCCCCGCCTGATCCCTGAAACAGAAGATGAGAAGAGACGTTACATCGCAGGCGAGGAGAGACGCCGAGCCGCCCGCGCCCAGGCGAAACCGAAGTCATAAACAGGGACGTTCTCATGACAGCCTCCGAAAACCTGCTGCCTCTTCTCAGGCGGTATTTCGACTCTGATCCCGTTGCTGCAGCGCACAGTCTTGAAAGCCTGAGCGAGGAGGACGCCTTGTCCGCGCTCAAAGAGATTCCCGCGGATCTGGCCGCCCGTATTTTTCCGCATTTGGAACTGACCACGGCCGCGGCTTTGCTCAAAGACCTTCCGGCCGATTTGCTGCCGCCGATTGTCGAAAAACTGGACCCTCAGCAAAGCGCTTCGATTCTGACCCATCTTGATGCCCAAGCCAGAGAGAGGTTTGTGCTCAATCTTCCGGCAAAGCTCAAAAAGAGCATTCAGGAGTATCTTGCCTATCCTGAAGACAGCGCGGGCCGGATGATGATTACCTCGATGCTTTCTTTCCATGAAGACCTGCAGGTCAAAGACGCGGTCAATAAAATACGCCTGCTGGCCCAGAAGCAGTACCCGTCTTCTTACGCCTATGTCGTGGACAATACGAACCGGCTTGCGGGTGTGATTAACATGCGGGATCTCATGCTGGCTTCACCCGAAGCTTCGCTTTCTTCCGTCATGCGCCGGGAGGTTTTCGCGGTGAACTGTTTTATGGACCGTGAACAGATTGCCGATGAACTTGGCCGCCGGAAGTTTTTTGCCGCGCCCGTTGTGGATGCTGAAGGGCGGCTGCTTGGAATTGTAAAAGCGGAGAAGTTGATCAAAGGCATTCAGGAAGAGGCCACGGAAGATCTTCAGAAAATGTTCGGCGCCGGCGGTGATGAACGCGCTTTTTCCACGGTAAGATTTTCTCTTGGCAAAAGACTGCCCTGGCTTTTTATCAACCTTGTGACGGCTTTTGCCGCGGGTGCTGTCGTGGCCTGTTTTGAAGGGATCATCGCGAAAATCACCGTCCTTGCGGTGTTTCTTCCGATTGTCGCCGGCCAGGGAGGAAACGCGGGAGCCCAGTCGCTGGCGGTTGTGATGCGCGGTCTTGTGATGCGGGAAATACGCCCGAAAGAGAGCTGGAAGCTTGTTTTTAAGGAAGGCTTTGTCGGGCTGATTAACGGGATTCTTATCGGCGCTGTTACAGCGGGAGTTGCGTGGTTGTGGCAGGGAAGCCCGATGCTGGGGCTGGTCGTCGCTCTCGCGATGATGGTTAATCTTGTGGCTGCGGGGCTTGCGGGCGCCGGAATTCCGCTGCTGATGAAACAAATGGGTTTTGATCCGGCACAGTCTTCAAATATTGTCCTGACGACAGTAACAGATATCGTCGGCTTTTTTTCGTTTTTGGGATTTGCCGTGCTGTTTCAGGAATACCTGATTTAGGTATTCGGACTTAGCGGGGAGAGGTGCTGCCGGCCATTTCCTTCGCGCAGGGAAACGGTTTAAGCTGCCCGTAAAAAGGATCGGCGCCGATGGTTCCGTTCAGGGAATCAAGATAGGGCGAAGCGGAAACCCTGTCGAGTTCCTGCTTGGCAATTTTAAGGCGTTCTTTGAGTTGAAGCTGTTCGATCGCTTCAGCATGACTTTCCTTCTTCAAATAATCCTTCAGATATTTCACGTGTCTTTCCCACAAAGCGCTTTCTCTGGCCTGACGCGTCTGAAGCCGCTCTTTGTACCATTCCGATTGCACAAGGTATTCGCGCGTGAACATCGTGCGGATTTCAGGGTGATTGAGATCCTTACCGTCATACTGGCCGTGAACCATAATGTGAAGAAGCGCTTTCAGCGGAGGGCACGCGGCTTCGATGCTTCCGTCCTTGAAGTAATTTTCAGCCACTCTCTTTTGCGTGGCGGCAATGTTCTGGATGCCGTCGACAAACATCTGAAGATCCTGCTTTTCAGGCGCGAGCATTTCCGGGCTGAAGACGGCGTTCGGGTTATTAAAAATCCGGCCGAGAAACGCGTGCACGAAACGCAGGGTGATGCGGTAACCAAGGATGCTCGCTTCTACGGTTTCGCCTTTGTGCTGGAAATCATTCAATTTTTCAAGATAACCGTTTTTGATTAGAAAAGCAGGGTCTCGTTCCTGAACCGTCATGCGTGACCAGATCTCGGGAATCAAAAGACTGATGTCATGATCCACACGGATGTTGGGCCCAATATAGCCCGCCGCGGAGGTGAAGCCGTGGTAGCCGGTGACGCTGTACGAAACAAGGGCATTGTTAAGATCCACGATCGGCCACAGGGCGTTGAAAGGCCCCTTGGTTAAAGCCCCTTCGGAGCCGAAGCCAGTCGTGGACGGCGACTTGCCCGTAACACTGCAGATAAAATCCATGAAAAGTTCGGGCAGCTCCTGATAATGAATGGGGCTGTAGACCGCGAGCGGCGGAATGCCGGCTTTTTTATCCTGAGGGTTGTTTCGCCGTCCCGGAAGCACTTCGTTGACAGGGAAAATGACGGGATCGGATGCCGCTATTTTGCGCACAAGGCGTGTACCGACCTCTGCCATGTATTTTCTCCTGGGATTCATCAGGTCAGGGCGGTTCTGGAGGTAGCGCGGATTTTTGGACGGTTTTCCATCCACAATTCTGGGCTGCGAAGGCACGACAAAATAGGTTCCCTTTGCGTCAGCCGTGAATTCCTGAACCATGCGTTTGACCGGGTCTGTATAAAGATCAAAGGCCATCGCGTCCAGAAGCATCTCTTTGGCATCGTAGCGGGTCAGGGGTTCGTAGTTTGAGAGGAACGAATCCGGACTCGACAGGTCAATTTCGGCCTGCTTATCGTAGCCTCTGTGAATCGCGTCGTCAGGACGCTGAAACAGCCGGTATTCGGCGTTGATCACAAGCTTGACGCTGGGGTTGGAGTATTCGGGATTAAGGCCCTTTAACATAGAAGAAGGAACAACGACCGAAGCCGTAATATCATCCTCCGCCTGGATTTTCTGCGCGGGACTGAAATCCTGCCGGACTTTGTAAATGCGCCAGGAACCGTCTTTTTCGCGGCCGACGCGAAGGTAGTTCGCGACCAGCTTTTTGCTTCCGTATTTGAGTTCATGCCCTGGGTGGCCATTGATCATGTCTACGTTAAAGTGTTCGCGCCAGTTCTGTCCCCACTCCGGCTTGTAATGACGTTTCACAACGAAGACCATGTCTTTGATGTGGGGCTGAAGCGATTCCAGCCAGGCGTTATATTCAGCCGTGAATTCCGGGGAGGGAGTGAAGAGTTTAATGACAGAACCCAGAGAACGTTTAGGGCTGAGAATCGAGCGGCTTGGGCGGTCAAGCGCAGGTCTGACTTTGAAACGGTTGCTGAAATCCCTTGCGAGAATTTCCGCGACGACGTCCATGTCCTGATGCAGGTTTGTCGTGAAGACAGGCCCTTGAATCATGGCATCCACAATTGATTTTGAAATCTCGGATTTTCCTCCGCCTGAAACCGTGCAGGGTTTGTGGCACAGGGTTCCTTCCGAAATGGTTCCGATCAAAATCCAGTTGTGTCCGCCGGTCTGCTTTTTGACGTGGATCTTGTAGCCCGAAGGAAGCACATAGACGTGAGAAGTCACGAGCTTAATGCCTTCTTCTTTACCACGGCGCTGCCAGGTGATCGTTTTTTTAGGAAGATTGAATTTTGAATCACTCGGAACATAAATGATGTCGGGGTGGTTACGGTCAATCGCGTAACCTTCCGGCTGGACATCCATAAAATCGCTGTAGAGCCGGGCGGCCTCGTCAAAAGTCAGGTCGTTCTTCGTCAGGGTCTCATCCAGAGAAAACTCTTCGCCGAGATCGTAGCTTGGGAACGCGACGGCTCCGCCAGCGTGCTCTTCTTCACAGAGGCCGTAAAGGTTCGCAGAGTAGCTGATCTGTGTTTTGACCTCTTTTTTGCAGTAGCCGAAATAATTGTCCGCGATAATGGTCACGATGACGCCTCGGCCGTCGCGGCAGGTCACTTTGAACGCGCCGCCATCATTATAAAGCTCATCTTCTTTTTTCCAGCACATTCCGTCCCGGCGCTGCCGTTCCGTGGCCTGATCGTAATGAGGCAGTCCCAAATCTTTCTTCTTCAGATACACAAGGTGAGGGGCAAGGATCACGCAGCCTGTGTGTCCGGTCCAGTGTTCGACATCAAGGCCTGCATCGTTTTCCGGCAGGAAAGGGTCTCCCGCGTTTCCGAAAATGGATTCGACAAAGTCCAGATTGCTGACCAGATTGCCGGGCGCAAAAAAACGTATTTCCATGGACTTCTCAGGCAGTGAGCCGGGAACTTCGGGGCATACAATCGGGCGCATCAGCAGCGACACGAAAAGCTCAGCCTGGTCTTCCTGAGAAGAAGTGAAGGGCAGCTGAAGCAGTTTTGAAGGCGGAGCCGAAGCCGCAATGAGCAAATTGCGGAACACCAGTTTCGGAACGGCCTTTTTGTCATCCGGAATGGGAAAGCCGCCTTCCGCAACATGAAAGACCCCTTGTGTGGTGCGGCGGTCGCTGCGGGGATTATGGAGGACACCCTGCTTGATACGATAGGAGCTTACAATGTCGGAAACGAAGCTGTCCTGATCCGGCGGAAGCGACATGACGCGGGCGAGTCCGTGACGGTCGAGGATCAAAGAGGAGCCGGGCAGTCGACCAGGCGTTTTGTTCGCAACATCCTTGAGATAATCATCAAGGAAATCCTGGATGCGTTTATCCGCAGGACATAGATAGTTTGAAAGAAGACGGTTTTTTTCGCGGTGATTATCAAGAAGAGGTTTTGCGATATCAATGAAATCTTCATCAGCGCGGTTGCCGAACGTCGGATAACCCAAAGCCGCGAGCTTCAGGTTGACGTACTGAATAACCCGCTCCCCGCGAGGCTGCGATTGCGCAGAATCCAGCGAAAACCCGATTTTTTTTATTAAATCCATAGCCATCGACCTTGTAAGAGGGGGATTAGAAGAAAGAGTATTTTAGCGAAATTTCAACGGGGGGTAAAGCACAGATATAACAAAAAAGAGGCTAAAACGCTGTTTTTGCGGGGTTTTTAAGAAGTTCGCCGGCCCGCCGCAGGGCGTCATCGATGTTGGGCAGGACGTTTTCGGGGCCCACCATCTCCAGCAGCCCGGAGTTCTCCAGAGCCTGAAGGGGCTGGGATTTTATTCCCGAAAGAATGAAGGCGATGTTCTTTTTCTGGGAATCCTGGAAGACCTGCTTGAGGACTCTCATTCCTGTGGCGTCAATGGCTCCGACATTACGCATTCTGAGAATCCGGACTCTTGGATTTTTTATCCCCGTGGCATTGAGGGATTCCAGGAATTTATAAGAAGCGCCAAAAAAGAACGGCCCGTTGATTTCATAAACCTCGACGCCTTCCGGCACGGATTTGCGCGAAATCGCGTTGGGGTCGTCTTTTTCATCATCATCCGAAAATTCGCGCGTGACGACGTCGACATTCGTGACCAGCGACATGCGGTGCATGAAAAGAAAAGCCGCGAGCACCATGCCGACTTCAATCGCGACAGTAAGATCGACCAGTACGGTGAGGCCGAAGGTTGTGATGAGAACGATGACATCGCTCTTGGGGCTCTTCAGCACCATTTTGAACGAGCGCCACTCACTCATGTGATAGGAGACGATCACCAGAATGGCCGCGAGCGCGCATAAGGGAATGTGGACGGCCCATTTCGCGAAAAAAAGCATGATCACGAGAAGGGTCAAAGCGTGAACGATGCCCGCGACGGGAGTTCTTCCGCCGTTGTGAACATTGGTTGTTGTCCTGGCGATCGCGCCTGTGGCGGGAATGCCGCCAAACAGCGGTGTGATCACATTGGCGACGCCCTGGGCGATCAGTTCCATGTTGGAGCGGTGTTTGCCGCCGATCATGCCGTCGGCGATGACCGCCGAAAGCAGCGATTCGATTCCGGCCAGCAGCGCGATGGTTGTTGCCGCGGGAATGAGTTCCCGGATTCTCTCAAAAGTCACAGCCGGAAAAACAGGAGCAGGCAGAGTGCTCGGAATGGAACCAAAGCGGCTCCCAATGGTTTCAACCGGAAGCTGAAGAATCGCGACCGCGCCGGTCGCGAATAGAAGGGCGATGAGCGAGCCCGGTATTCTTTGAGAGACGCGCTTCCAGTAAACAAGAATGAGAAGGCAGAGGCCGCTGATCACCGCGGCCGCGGGGTTCAGGGTGTGAAAATGTTCGCCGTAGGCCGCCAGCTTTTCAGTGAACTCGGGCGGGAGTGTTCCCATTTCCAGCCCGAAAAGATCTTTGATCTGAGAGGTGAAAATAATGACGGCGATGCCGCTTGTGAAGCCGACGGTGACAGGGTACGGAATAAATTTGATGACGCCGCCGAATTTCGCGGCGCCCATCAGGATCAGGATGAGTCCCGCCATGATATTGGCAATGATCAAGCCGTCGATGCCGTGCTTTTGAATGATCGAGTAAACGATGACGACAAAAGCGCCGGTGGGCCCGCCGATCTGAACGCGGCTTCCGCCGAGAAAGGAAATAATAAAGCCCGCGATGACGGCGGTGACAAGGCCTCGGTCGGGAGAAACACCGGAAGCGATGGCAAAAGCGATGGCCAGAGGAAGCGCCACGATTCCCACAATAATTCCGGCGATCAGATCCGAGGAGAAATCGCGGAAAGAATAATCTTTCAAAGTCGTAAAAAGTTTTGGGACAAGCATGGGGCAGGATACTTTCCGGGATATACCCGTAGTGGAAAATCAGATACTAGGGCAAAGCGGAGACAGCGTCAAGTTCCAGGGGGGGTCTCCGGGGCATTTCACTTCGCAGCGAAAGATCCCGCCGTTGTTCTCCTTCGGGTGGAAGCCAGAATCTCTGCCAGTTCCAACCGGGAAGTGTTTGCCACATTTTCAGCCATCGAAGTGTTTCGTCGAGAGAGCGGAACGAATACCCTGCGCCGTGATCGATCCTGAGACTTCCGGGAAAGAGCCTGAGCCTCGGACCGGTAAAGTTTGACGGAAGATCAAGGTATTCTTCTTCAGAAGCGTTTGACGGCCGATGCGTCCAGGCGCAGACGATGGCCGAAAGCAGGGAGCCGGCGACGGTTATTTCTTCAGGCGTCTTAAACGCAATGACGAAAAGATTCGGAAAATCAAAAGCCGCAGCCTCAAGTCTGTGCTGCTCCTCCAGAGAAAAAATACCGCTTATGATCACAGGCCAAACCGATTCCTCCGACAGTTTTTGATAGTACGCCAGATCCAGAAACTCTGATGCTCCCTTCGGGAGAACACAGCCGAGCGCGGGAAATTTTATTTTGTCCAAAAGAAAATTCTGCGGGGGCACAAGCCGCGCTCTTTTTTTGCCGAGAAGCGCCTGGTATTTAAGAAGGTCAACCGAGGCGGTATCGCCGGAGATCGTCAGCGGCCTGGAGGTGTTTCGCCGGACGGCTTTTAGAATGCGGAGTGTCTGCAGCTTTTTATTCACCGCATCCGGAAGAAACGGAAATTTCCATAGCTGAAGGGATTCAAAAAAAGGTGCCCATTCCCAGCGTGTAGTGCCTCCCGCGGCGGACAAGGCAAGTTGAGCCAGACTTTGCCAGGGAGCCGCGGCAGGTGAAACGTAAAGGACCTGTGTTTTTCCGCGGGCCTGCTTGAGCAGTCCCTGGCATGCGGCGGATTCCCGCGGTGAGATTTCTTTCCCGAAATAAATCAGCACCCTTTCGGCCGTTTCTTGTTTTTTGCGGAGCTGATTCGTCCGCTTCAGGAAACCTGCTTTCAGGAGAAAGTGCCGAAGGGTTTTTAAGAAAAGCTCCGCGAGCGAAAGTTTTCTTTTTTCAAAAAGACCTGAAAGGAAGTGCTTGAAAGCCTGGAGCGCTATTTCCCAAAAGGTCCGGGGCATCCAGAAATAAAGAGGGCTTCGGTATTCCGGGTAGAGGGCAAAGAGACCCGCTTGCCCGGTCCCTATGCGAAAATGCCTTTGGATGTAGGGTGTGAGCGCCCGGGGGTCCTGATGGATGACCCAGGCGCTGTCCTCAAGGAGGGCCAGCTTCCATTCGCCGGCGTTTTGCATACGCCAGCACATTTCGACATCGGAACCTGATTTTTCTCCGGCGTTAAAAAGTCCGCAGGTTTCAAAAACTTCTCTGCGGTAAAGAATATTCATCGTAATGGCGTAGGGCGGCTGTCCGCCGGGTTTGCCCGGATAATTAAGAAAAAGTCCCGCTTTGCGCTCATAACGGGAAACAAAAAAATCAGGATAGCGGGCCCTGTTTGTGCCTGCTGCCGCGCCAGCATAAGGATCCTGCATCGGCACCACTAGTTCCTTGAGCCAGCCGCGCGTCACGGTGCAGTCCGAGTCTACAAATGCGATGAGCGGGTATTTGCTTTCCGTGATGCCGCGGTTTCTCGCGGCATAAGAACCCTGGGCAGATTCCCGAAGAACCCGAACACCTGCATAGGTCCCGGCCATTTCAGGAGAGCCATCCGTGGAGCCGTTGTCGATGACAAGAACCTCGTATTTTTCCTGGGGGTAATCGAGGCCGTTCAGACTGGTGAGAAGCTCTTTTAAACTTCCCCGGTTATTTTTTACCGGAATGATGATTGAAACTTTCGGCCAGGCAGGCTCTTTTTGACTTAAGGTTGTAAACGACTGCCAGGGCGTGCGGTTAGATCTCGCGAAGACTGCAGATGCGCCCTGTGCGAACCAGCGTTTGTTTTTTTTGTGCAGCAGCATTCCTGCGGCCAGTTCAAGGGGCTTATACGGGATTTTGTTTGCGAGGGACAAAAGATCCCGGTCATGAAATATTCCGGAGTCCATCAAGGTCAGGTCCCAGCCGGCCGCGAGTACGCGTTTGGGTTTTCTTGTGATGGGAACCTGGATGACGCCAAGCCATGGGTCAGCTCCGGCAGCGCGCCATGCTCTTGCAGTTTCAGGCCGCGATGCCGAAGTGTGCGCAGAGTAAAGATCCGCGCGTGTAAGAGCTTTTTGTTTTTTTAAAAGGAAATAAGTGTCAGGGGTCAACAGAACCTTGTCTCCCACGAGAAGAACCTTCTCCCCGCGAACGAAGGAGCGGGCTCTTTCTACCGCGTTCTGTGTCCACTGCGCGTCTGACTGCTCCGGGGGCTTGGGGCAGCGGATTTGCCGGGCATGAAAACCCGGAGGGATTTCCATGGGGTCTTCATAAGCCCGAACAAGGATGATCTGCGAATGCGCCGGAAGTTTCATGGCAGAAAGCGAGCGAAGAGCGCGCTTACCTTCTTCGGGGCCGCGGCCAAGCAAAAACAAAACGGTCACTTCATAGGCCGCGAATCTATGCTGTATCTCGCGCTTGGCGTGGTCTTCAAGGCCTGAGTTGCTGAGAGCCTCGCGCGAAGTGTTTTCAGAATGAATCCGGTAATAGACGAGGCGTTCTGGGATGAGAACGGAAGTCCACCCTCTGTGAAGAAGCGCAAGCAGGCGTTCCCAATCTTCGCCGTAAGCCTTTCCATTATTCTTGCACACACCCTGGTAAACAACATCCTCAGGCCATGCGGTTCTGCGGAGGATGGGGGCTGTCGCTACGGGATTCTGCCGCCAGAAATCAAAAAAGCAATAAGGCCGCATCGGATGCTGATGTCCCGGGAACCAGTCAGCCGAAACGCCTTCTTTGGCAAGGTGAACACCCGAGTAAGCAAATCCTGCCGCGGGATTTTCCATGAGCGCGAGGTGCATTTTTTTATGATAGTCGTGGGCCAGCCAATCGTCGGCATCGACAAAAACCATAAAATCACAAGAGGCGGCTTTGACACCGGAGTGGCGGGCCGCCTCCTGATGATGCCATTCTGTGCGAAGATATTTCACGCCCTCAGCCCCGTACTGTCTGCAGATTTCCGCGGTGTTATCTGATGACGCGTCGTCCACGACAAGAATTTCATCAAAGGGAAGTGTTTGAGCCAGAATGCTTTCAAGACACTGTGCCAGATAACGGCCGTAGTTGTGTGAAAGGACAATCGCGCTGGTCTTAGCGGCCATGTTCAGCCAGCTGCCCGACGGAGGCGGTTTTTTGAAGTTCAAGGTAGTCTCCCGCAAGCACATTTTCAAGTCGGCCGTGCCGTGCCGGGCGGCCGTCGGATCCAAGGTGCTGGCATATGACGGCGCCGTCGACGAACCAGCGCAGGCCTTTTTGATGGGCCCAGACACCCGCGTGCAGATCACATCCCCAGAAAAAGCAGCCGGGTTGAGAGGCTTCGAGCGGCAGCTCGCGAAAAAGCGCGCCCGGCATCAGCAGAAAACCAAAGCCTGTGGCCTGAACACGTTTGACTTGACGGGAAACCCAGGTGGTTTTGAATCCGTTTTCCGGAAGTCCACGCACCAATCTCCAAGCGAGTGCCTGAGCTGTGATTCTGGAAGTGATGGAGGCAGAGACAAAATCCGCGCGCTTCTGCTCCCGCGTCTCAAAAAGTTTCCTGAGTGCGTCTGGTCGAGGGATAACGTCATGTTCCCAGATCAGAACATTGCGGGTCTGAACAAATTCTTTTGCGAATTGATAGAGCCGAGCGCAGTGCTCGGCTTTGAGAATCTGGGCTTCTCTGGAAACAGACCGGCCGTGCAGCGAGGGGAGCATTTCGTAAAAACGGATGGGGGAACAAAAGGAAGCGAGCTGCCGGGCAAAACTTTCGTCAGCGGAGTTATTGACCGCGACAAGCGTGGTTGACGAGGGCTTTTCGAGACGCTTGAGAGCTTCGAAATAAGGCTTCAGAAGAGAAGCCTTGCCGCTGAAGAGTGTGAGGATTGTCAAGGGATCCTGGTTCACGGACTTATTTTAAACGCAAAGTCTCTTTTGTAAAAGAGATAAGGCTGATTTTCGGCAAGAGAAACAAAAATGTATTTAAACATTCCACTTTGTTTCGCCGGCTGGACTCGAGCGGGGGGGAGACGCCTCTTGGGCGCACCCTGTGTTTTTCTTCTATGGTTAATTTAAAGGGGTTAGCACCGCTTCCGGTGAAGAGGCGCTCCGAGATGGCATACCAATTGCTAAAGCTTCCGCAAAAGGGAATAACCCTTCAAGTCAATATCAAGCGGAGGAAAATGAAATGAAAAGATGGACAGGGTGGTTTTCGAGCGCTTTGTTTCTTCTGCCCATGCTGGGAATGCTTGTTCCTGTTGCACTGGCGGATGACGGTGTGTCGAATGAAATGTTTGCAGTCAATAACGTATGGATGATGGTGTCAGCGGCTCTTGTGTTTTTTATGAACCTTGGATTTGCCATGGTGGAATCGGGACTTACCCGCTCCAAGAATACGGCAAATATTTTGTTCAAAAATACTCTTGTTCCGGCAATCGGTGTTTTGACTTACGCACTGATGGGTTTTAACCTGATGTACCCGGGGACGTTCAGTCTCGGCGGTTTTTTTGGTTTCGCGGGCTTCGGTCTTAATGCCGGGGAAACTGGCGGAACAAGTGCGTACAATGTGGGTTACACCTATTGGACGGACTTTCTGTTTCAGGCGATGTTCTGCGCGACAGCGGCCACAATCGTTTCCGGCGCCGTTGCTGAACGCGTGAAGCTCAGCAGCTTCCTGATTTTTACAGCCGTGTTTACAGCGCTTGTTTATCCTGTGATTGGTTCCTGGAAATGGGGCAAGGGATGGCTGGACGCGCTTGGTTTTTATGATTTTGCGGGTTCAACGCTTGTTCACTCTGTCGGCGGCTGGGGCGCTCTCGCGGGCATTCTTCTTCTCGGTCCCCGTATCGGCAAATATGTGAACGGCCAGATTCGTCCGATTATGGGTCACAGCATGCCTCTTGCAACGCTTGGCGTGTTTATCCTCTGGCTCGGCTGGTTTGGTTTCAACGGCGGTTCAGTTCTTTCCGCAGATCCCGCTCTTGTGTCTTACGTTCTTGTGACAACGACGCTTGCCGCGGTCACAGGTATCGTGACATCGATGATGACTTCCTGGATCGTTCAAAAGAAGCCTGATCTTTCGATGGTTTTGAACGGCTGCCTCGGCGGTCTTGTCGGTATTACGGCCGGCTGTGATTCCGTGTCGATCACGTCTTCGATCATCATCGGCGGCGTTGCCGGTATCCTCGCGGTCCTTGGCGTTCTTGTGTTTGATAAACTGAAGCTTGATGATCCTGTCGGCGCTCTTTCAGTTCACCTTGTAAACGGTGTCTGGGGAACCCTCGCGGTGGGTATTTTCAGCATGAATCCTGCGCATACCTTTATGGCCCAGTTGACGGGCGTTGTGGCTTGCGGTGTCGCGGCCTTTATCGGCTCTTTCATTATTTTCCTGGTGCTCAAACTGACGCTTGGTATCCGTGTCAGCGAGCATGAGGAAATGCGCGGCCTCGATGTGGGCGAACACGGCATGGAAGCCTATGCCGGATTCCAGACTTTCGTGACGCAGTAATACCCCTACAGAGGAGAGGAAATTTATGAAACTGATCGTAGCTTATATTCAACCCGAAGCATTAACGTCTGTGAAACAGGCGTTGTATGAAAAAGAAATTTTCAAGATGTCGGTGACGAACGCTCTTGGATGCGGCCAGCAGAAGGGCTACCATGAGAGTTATCGCGGCGCTGATGTTGAAGTGAACCTGCTCAAGAAAGTCCGCATTGAAATCGCGGTCAATAATGAGTTCGTCAAGTCAACGGTTGACGCCATCGTCAAGGGCGCCAGAACCGGCAAGATCGGGGACGGCAAGATTTTCGTTATTGAACTGGGCGAATGCATCCGCATCCGTACCGGAGAGACCGGAACCTCGGCCATCGGCTGATCCGCTGGTTTTTCGAAAGAAACAAAGGGCCTTTTCCTGAAAACGGAAAGGGCCCTTTTCTTTTTCCGCCTTAAAAAGACTTGTGCCTTACCCCCTTCCTTCGTATGCTTGGACATTCCTTCCTTTGTTTTTTTTCCGCGGGATAAAAATCATGATTGAAAAATTCAGTTTCGAGCTTCAGCTCGCCAAAATTAAAAAAAAGATGATCTTCGTCAAAGCGGACGGAGAGCGGCGCGAGCATGTCGTGCTTAAAGTTTTAGCCTACATGCTTTTCTATGATCCGGAATTGAAGGTGGAAGTGGATATCGGCATGCACTATAAGCCGGACCTCGTGCTGCTTCGTCCCGGTGAACAGGTTCCGGATATCTGGATTGACTGCGGGCAGGTGACGACGCTCAAAGTCCAGACACTGGCCCGGAAGCTCAAACGCTCCCGGATTATTTTCATGAAAGAAACCGACCGCGAATTGCATCAATTTAAAAAGCTGATCGAGAAAAAGGTTGAGAACGAGTCCCGCATTGAGTGCATCGCCTTTGATGACGGTTTTATCAGCGGTATTGCGGCGGAGCTTGAGCGCTCCAACCAGGCGGTCATGTATCCCGTTATGGAAGACGTGATCGGGCTGGCCTTGAACCATTCAGTGTTCGAATCCCGTGTCCACCGGTAGCATACTTTTTAAAGAGTTAAGGGTATTTCTAACAAATGGCCTTGGAACAGGTTGCGGCTTAGTTTAATATTTTAATATCTGCTCTTGAAAAAAACGGTTTTACCGGGTACCTTTTAGGCACATTAATCCCCAAGGATTTCCTGAACAGGAATCTCCAACAGGGACGGCAGAAAAGGGCGCTCCTCAAGAGCGCCCTTTTCATTTAAAATGGCGGAATCATGGATCGAGAAGAATTCGAAGCGCTTAGCCCCGAAGAACAAGCCCGCATTTTTGCTGAAACCCCTTTGGCAGAAAGAACCGAACTGATTCTGCTTGCTCACGAACCGGACCGTCTGACCCGAGCGCTGTCCGGAGAAGAGCTTTATCTCATGATCCGCGACCTGGATATGGATGAGAAAGCCGAAATCCTGCGTCTGGCCGGCAATGAGCAGCTGTCCTTTCTCGCTGACATGGATTGCTGGAAACGCGACCAGATTGACCCCTCGCAGTTTGTCCGCTGGCTGGGGACCCTGCTTGCCGCCGATGAAGCCGTAGCGCTGCGGTGGATGCATTTTTCGGATTATGAAACAATTATTGCCGGGTTCCAGAAATTCGCGCGGGTGATCAAGCCGGAGTGGGAAACCGTTGTGGATGACATCGTCGGTGATCAGCCCTATTTCACGCTGGACCGGATGTATTACATTCTTGTTTCGGACGAAGATCTTGAAACAGTCAAAAGAGTGATCGAGGTTTTATACGAAAATGACCGTCCCCGCTATTTCACTCTGCTGGAAGGAGTGCTGAGCGAGATGGAGTATGAGATGGAAGAAGAGGCTTACCGGCGCCGTGAGCGCCGTCTCGCGGACCGCGGATTTCCGGATATGGAAACCGCGATGCGCGCGCTCATGCCCCTGGATCAGAAAGGTTTTGACGAGTTTCCCCGCAAAGAAAGTTTTCAGGATACGGAAGAGAGCGGCCAGGATCCCGTGGTCCGCCTTCCCGCGCCGAGATACCCGGTTCTCTGGTCGATGACGCGGCGTTTTCTGGATGATGTGCTGCTGAGCCTGGATGAAGAATCCGAACCTGTACGCGAGGGGATTTATGAACAGCTGGCCTGGCTATCCAACAAAATGGTGGTCTGCAGCGGAATGGATTTTACGTCGGAAGAAAAGGTGCGGTCGGCCGTGGACCGTGTCCGCGCGCTTGTCAGTCTCGGCCTTGAGCTTTTGAGCGAAGGAGATCTGGATAAGGCCGCGGCCATTCTGAAGGATCGATGGATCGAGTCTGTTTTCCGTTTCGCGCTTGGAGAACTTTACCCGCTGAGAGACCGGACCCGCGCGCTCATCAAGACAGACTGGAAAGGCGAGGGCGAAATTTTCTTCACTTTTCTGGAGCAGCCGTATGAATTTATTTTACGAGGACTTTCCGAAAAAATGCCGCTTTGCTACGACGAAAGCGTGACCGACAGCCTTTATCATCACCGGGAATTTTCAAACCGGCAGGATGTGAGCCGCGCCCGCCGCGCTCTTGAGCAGATCGAATGCCTGCACCGTTTTATCAAACGCCGCTCGCCTTCGGTTTTTATGCGGATTCTCAGGGAGTCGGGTTTGGGAGGCGCTGAGGAGACCTTGACGGCGCTTTGCGGCACGCTTTTTGTCCGCTATGGACTTGATCTGAAACTCAATTTTGACCGCCTGTCTCTTTCTCAGGTGGGGAAGTTTCTCGATGAAGCGTTTGAAGAAAAAGGCGCCGGCCGGTATCTTCGCCCGGAACTCCGCGAGAAGTTTATGGCGGATCTTCTGGACCCGGAAGACAGCGAGCTTCTGATGCCGTTCTGGGGTCTTGTGTTTCAGAAGATTCAGGAGCAGATGTCGAGGCTCAAGCTGGACAAATCGGTGGAAGGAAAACTTCTGACCTGCATTCTCGTGGAGCTAGAAACGCCTGATTTTCAAGAGGAAGAGCCCGCTAAACCCTTAGCTTCCAAAGCGGCGCCCCGCAAAGCAAAAAGAAAGTCTTAAGCTGCCTTCGCTGTTTTCTTCTTTTTCAGAAGCTCAAAAATATCTTCGAGGGACGCGATTTCAAAGCCCTCCCGTTCCATGACCGGAATATCCTGGATCAGGACTTCAAGAGTGTTTGCGCGGTAATGGCCGATGCCGATCGCGTAGCCTTGTTTTCGGGCCACGCTTTTGAGTTGTTTGATTTGATCGCGGATGGCTTGTTTCGCGTCAATATTGTCGAGAAACACATCGCGCTTTAAAACAGGCACCCCAAGTTCTTTTGCGATCGGAACCACGACGGAGTCTGATGTCGTGAAGCTGTCCAGGTAGAACAGCCCGCGCTCCTTGATGTCCTGCAGAATGATGCGCATCAGTTCGGGGTTGGCGGTTCCCAGTGAGCCCATATGATTGTTGGAGCCCGTGTGGTTGGGCACGGACGCGAGATCCCGGTTGATCATGTCGAGAACCTCGGATTTGTTCATGGCCCGCGTGATAAGCCCCCGGCCGGGAATGGTTCCGTCTACCGTCTCAAGCGGCATATGAAGGATGACCTCCGCGCCGTTCTTTTTGCCAAGATTTCCGAAATGTCTGGAGTAGGGCAGCAGCGGCAGGATTGCGTAGGTGACCTTGTCTTTGAGCTGGGTCAGGGCTTTTTCTTCCTTGAGGTGATAACCGATATCATCGATGACGAAGACGAGCTTGGGTTTGTAAGGCTCAGGAACCGGTTTTGACGGCTGGGACAAGCCTTTCCATCCGGTGATGCTCTCACGGTTGAAAACCATCAGCGCGATGGCCGTGGCGACGACAGCAAAAAGAACCATTCTGAGTGGAAATCGTCTTTTTTTCCGCATCGGGCTTTTCCGGGCTCTTTTTTTTTGAGAAGGGGGCATAAATTTTCATTTAAAAGCGTGAAGGAGAATTCAAAAAATCCTGTATAGTATACGTAATTCAACTCAAGACATGAACATCTTTTCACCCACCCTGGAATTTGACAGGCAAGGTTTGGAACAATGACAGAAGACGATGACAGACTCATTATGGTGGTGGATGTGACGGCGCGCGTGCTGCGCCACATCCGCTCGACCGGCACTTACCCGAACCTTTCGGGCCATGAAGTGGACTTTATCGCGTTTATTTCCCAGCAGGGGACGTTTGTTGCGGAAGTCCTTTCCATGCAGAAAGGGATCCGTTTGAACCAGGTTTACAAGGAATTTGAAAGCAAAGGCAAAACGACACTCTATACTGTCGGCCCTCTGTCCCGTATTAACCTTCGCCGCAACAGCAAAATTCCGCGAGGAAGAAAACGCGTGGTGCCTTATGTGGAATTTATGAGTTCGGAGAACACGTCCTCTATTTTCCGGCATCACCGCGATCTTTATCCGGAGTAACCCCGCGGCAGATTTTTCCGAGCGGTCACAGACATAAAAAAAGCCCTCCCGGCGTTAAGCCAGGAGGGCTTTTCATTTTTGTTTTCCAGCTTTTAGTAATCTTCTCCCATGGAAGAAGCGTAGCTGGGAGACTTCTTTTTCTTTCCTTCTTCTTCATCCTTCGGCTTTTCAGAGACCACGCATTCGGTGGTCAGGAAAAGGCCGGCGATGCTGGCCGCGTTCTGAATCGCGGTGCGCACGACCTTGGCGGGATCGATGATTCCGTTGGCAACGAGATCCTCGTATTCGCCCTTGTCAGCGTTGAAACCGAAATTCGAGTCCTTGTTCTCAAGGACCGCCTTGACGACCACAGAGCCGTCAAAGCCCGCGTTTTTCGCAATGCGGCGGGCAGGTTCTTCAACCGCACGGCGCACGATGTTCGCGCCGGTGGCCTCATCACCCTTCAGTTTCAGGCTGTCCAGGCTGGCAATCGAGCGCAGAAGCGCTGTGCCGCCGCCGGGGACGATGCCTTCTTCAACGGCCGCTCGGGTCGCGTGAAGCGCGTCTTCGACGCGGGCCTTCTTTTCCTTCATTTCGATTTCCGTCGCAGCTCCGACCTTGATCACCGCAACACCGCCCGCGATCTTCGCGAGACGTTCCTGCAGCTTTTCGCGGTCGTACTGGGAATCGGACTTTTCAAGCTGGCCGCGGATCTGCTCACAGCGGGCCTTGATGTCCTTGGAAGAGCCTGCGCCGTTGATGATCGTCGTGTTGTCCTTGTCGATCACAACGCTTTCAGCGGAACCGAGCACGTCGGTGTCTACGTTCTCAAGCTTGACGCCGAGGTCTTCTGAAATGAAGCGTCCCTTGGTCAGGATCGCGACGTCTTCCATCATGGCCTTGCGGCGGTCGCCGAAGCCCGGGGCTTTCACGGCCGCGACCTGAAGCGTTCCGCGGATCTTGTTCACGACAAGCGTGGCAAGAGCTTCAGCTTCGACATCTTCGGCAATGATCAGAAGCGGACGGCCAAGGCGCGCCACCTTCTCAAGAAGGGGAACGAGATCCTTGATCGAACTGATCTTCTTTTCATAGAGAAAGATGTACGGGTTCTTGAGCTGGATTTCCATGCGCTCCGTGTTGGTCACGAAGTACGGGGAAATATAGCCGCGGTCAAACTGCATGCCTTCGACGAGTTCAAGCTCGGTCTTCATGGTCTTGGATTCTTCGACCGTGATGACGCCGTCTTTGCCGACCTTGTCGATCGCGTCCGCGAGAAGATTACCAATGCTCGCGTCCGAGTTCGCGCTGATCGTGCCGACTGCCGCGATATCCTGCTTGTTCTTGACGGCCTTGGAAAGAGCCTTGACCGTTTCGACGACTTTTTCGGCAGCTTTGTCGATGCCGCGTTTCAGAGCCATCGGGTTCGCGCCGGCCGTGACGTTCTTCAGGCCTTCGTGAATGATGCCCTGGGCGAGGACCGTCGCGGTCGTCGTGCCGTCACCGGCTTCGTCCGATGTTTTTTCGGAAACTTCACGAACCATCTGGGCGCCCATATTTTCATAAGGGTCCTTCAGTTCGATTTCCTTGGCCACAGAAACGCCGTCCTTGGTGATGGTCGGAGCGCCGAATTTGCGGTCAATGATGACGTTTCTGCCGCGGGGACCGAGTGTGACCCCGACGGTGTTCGCAAGAATATCAACGCCGCGTTTCAGGCGTCTTCTCGCGTCTTCCGAGAATAAAAGTTGTTTTGCCATTTTGTTTCTCCTGTTGTCGATCGAGTGTGAAGTGCGTTGAAACCGCGGTGGTTTCAAGCCTTCGGCCAGAACTTAAGGGTTCTGGCCGCGGCTTCGCCCTGAAGCCCCAATGGCTTCAGGACCACGGTTAGAACTTACGGGTTCTGACCGCCGCTTCGCCCTGAGGCTCTATTAGCCTCAGGACTCCGCCTAGAACTTGACGTTCTAGGCTTCGCATACCGCCACGAGATCGCTCTCTTTGAGGATCTTGTGCTTCTTGCCTTCGATCGTGATGTCGTCGCCGCCCCATTTACCAAAAATCACGCGGTCGCCCTTTTTCACTTCGATGGGCTGAATCTTGCCGGATTCAAGCATCTTGCCTGAACCGACGGCAATGACCTTGCCTTCAGACTTTTCTTCCTTCGCCGTGTCCGGAAGAATAATGCCGCCCTTTGTTTTTTCTTCAGCTTCGAGAATTTCAACAAGGACTCTGTCACCTAAGGGACGAATTTTCATGATCAATCTCCTGATTTTAATTTTTTACTGATAATGGTTTTAGAAATTTAAAATTTACCGTTTGAGCTTTAGAAACCGCCCATACCGCCCATGCCGCCCATTCCACCCATGCCGCCCATTCCGCCGCCGGGCATCGCAGGAGCTTTGTCTTCTTCGCTCGGAATTTCGGTGATGAGGGCTTCGGTCGTCAGAAGAAGAGCCGACACGCTGGCCGCGTTCTGAAGCGCGCTGCGTGTGACTTTCTTCGGATCAATGATGCCCGCGGCGACAAGATCTTTAAATTCGCCGGTCGCGGCATCGTAGCCGATATTGCCTTTTTCCGTGAGAGCCCGCTGAACAACGACGGAACCTTCATCGCCTGCGTTTGCCGCAAGCTGACGGAGAGGCTCTTCCAAAGCGCGGCGGATAATTTCAGCGCCGACCTTTTCGTCACCCTTGAGTTTAAGACCTTCAATCGCGGAGCTGGCCCGAAGAAGCGCCACGCCGCCGCCGGGGACAATGCCTTCTTCCACGGCCGCGCGGGTCGCGTGAAGGGCGTCATCGACGCGGTCTTTCTTTTCTTTCATCGCTGTTTCAGTCGCGGCTCCGACATTGATCACGGCCACGCCGCCCGCGAGCTTCGCGAGGCGTTCCTGAAGTTTTTCTTTGTCGTATTCGGAATCTGTTTCGTCGATCTGGCGCTTGATCTGTCCGACGCGCGCGTTGATTTCCGCGCTCTTGCCGGCGCCTTCGATGATCGTGGTGTTTTCTTTATCCACGGTCACGCGTTTCGCGCGGCCAAGATCCTTGATCGTGACGTTTTCAAGCTTGATGCCGAGATCTTCATTGATGGCTTTGCCGCCGGTGAGGATCGCGATGTCTTCCAGCATGGCTTTGCGGCGGTCGCCGTAGCCGGGAGCTTTCACAGCGCAGACATTCAGCGTGCCGCGGATCTTGTTCACCACGAGCGTCGCAAGGGCTTCACCGTCGACTTCTTCGGCGATGATGAGAAGCGGCTTGCTGGCTTTGGCGGTGGCTTCAAGAATCGGAAGCAGGTCTTTCATGGCGGAAATTTTCTTCTCGTGAATGAGGATGTAGGCGTCATCGAGAAGGGCTTCCATGTTTTCGGTGTTGGTCACGAAGTACGGAGACAGGTAACCCTGGTCGAACTGCATGCCTTCGACGACATCAAGCGTCGTGTTCGTGCTCTTGGCTTCTTCAACCGTGATCACGCCGTCTTTGCCGACTTTTTCCATCGCTTCAGCAATGAGGTTTCCGATTTCGGAATCATTGTTGGCTGCGATGGTCGCGACCTGCGCGATTTCTTTCTTGTCCTTACCAATCGGCTTGGCGAGTTCGCCGAGGCGGGCGGTTACGGCTTCAACAGCCTTTTCGATGCCGCGTTTCAGCGCCATCGGGTTGGCTCCGGCCGTGACGTTCTTCAGACCTTCGCGGTAAATCGCCTGGGCGAGAACCGTCGCGGTGGTCGTGCCGTCACCGGCGTTGTCGGATGTCTTCGACGCGACTTCCTTCACCATCTGAGCGCCCATATTTTCATACGGTTCATCAAGCTCAATTTCCTTGGCGACGGAAACGCCGTCTTTGGTAATTGTCGGCGCGCCGAATTTCTTGTCGAGAACAACGTTGCGGCCTTTCGGACCGAGCGTGACCTTCACCGCGTTAGCGAGCTGGTCAACGCCCCGCTGAATGGCGCGGCGTGCTTCTTCACTGAATAGAATCTGCTTTGCACCCATTGTGTAAAACCTCCTGGTTTTCTTTTTATTGTTACAGCTCTAAGGAAAATGAGAACTGATTGGGCAGGTTAGCACTCTGAAATCGAGAGTGCTAATCGGTATTCTAGCCAGATCGCTTGAGAAATCAAGAAAAGTTTGTGTTTCGTCGGGCTGAAAAGCCCGGCACGGCGGTGCTTTAAAGGCAGATCTGATCTTCGAAGAGGTGGTGCAGTGACTTGAGGCAGAGGTCGGAATCCACAACATCGAAACAGCCGGCCAGAGGAGAGAGCTGATTCGCAAACCCGCCTGTAGCAATGACTTGAAGTGATTTTCCATATTTCTTTTTAAAACTATCCACAAGGCCCCGTGCCATCGCCCCGTATCCCTGAAGAATGCCGGTCTCCAGGCATTCGGCGGGCGTACGGCCGAGAAACGCCGGAGTCTTGCGGGGAAGCCGAGTGTGTTTGGGCAGCAAGGCTGCCTTCGCCAGAAGCGCTTGATACGCCAGTTCAGGGCCGGGAATGATCATGCCTCCAAGGAAAACCCCCTGGGCGTTGACGTAATCAGCCGTTAGAGCGGTTCCGTAATCCAGGATCATAAAGGGTGGTTTGTGCATTTTTAGGGCACCGTAAACGCAGACCCTGCGGTCCATTCCCAGTTTGTTGATGTCACGGTACTGGTGGCGAATGGGAACGGGAAGATTATCCCCGGCAATCCAGATCTGAGCCTTTCTTTTATTAAGACGGTCAGTCAAAAATAGTGTCTTTTCTGGGACAACAGAGCTAATAATGACCTCAAGTTGACATTTCCCCCCACTCTTAGACCATAAATCTATCTTTTTTGGGATGATGTCGATTAGATGGGATCCCAGGCTCACAAAACGCCTGTTTTGCACTTTCGCGCAGGTAATGGAGGTATTTCCGATATCAAACAGCAGGCGCATAGAGACTTTTGATGTCCTTTCGAAGCTGATCCAGAATCGCGTTCAGTAAAGTTTCCCGATCCTGATTTTTTCCCGTGGTGATTAAAAGAGAAGTGGCTGTTGGAAGCAATTCTTCGGCCGTGCTGTTGACGTTCAGGCCGATTCCGATCACAACAGCGTGAAGGCCAGCGGGGTCGGAGATGGCTTCCGTCAGAATACCGCAGATTTTTTTTCCGCCGATGAGCAGATCGTTCGGGCGTTTGAATTCAGGTTCAAGAGAACAGGTTTCGCGAAGGGCTGAGGCCACCGAACGGCAGGCAATCTGCGTGAGTATCGGCGCCTGATTTACGGGGATGCAGGGCCGCAGCAAAACGGAAAAGAGAAGATTCCTGCCTTCGGGAGAAACCCAGACACGGCCGGGCTTTCCACGTCCTTCGGTTTGAAAATCCGCCGTGACGACGAGACCTTCAGGGCGGCCTTCGCGCGCGTAATTCAGCAGTAATGTGTTGGTGGAAGGCAATTCCTTGTGATGTTCGATCTGAAATGTCAGCATGCGGTCAAGCCGTGTAGATGCGTGGAAGAAAAGCGCTGAGGCCCGTGACGATTTCGTAAGGAATTGTGTTCGACCACCCGGCGAGATCTTCAGCGCCAATGGATTGGCCGAGCTCTTCACCGATGAGCGTGACTTCATCGCCCGGCTGAGGGCGAAGATCCCCGAAATTAACCGCCATGTAATCCATCGAGACGCGCCCGGCAAGCGCAAGCTTCTGGCCCTGGAAAAGAACGCGCGCGTTTTTGGCCGCCGCGAAAGGGTAACCGTGGCTGTAACCGCAGGAAAGAATGCCGACCGTGCAGGGCTTGTCCGCCGTGAAAGTTCTGCCGTAGCCGACGGACTGGCCTGTCTGCAGGCGTTTGACCGTGAGCACGCGGCTTTTTAAACTCAGCGCCGGGGCGACTTCGGCTGCAGCCCGCAGAGAGTCGTCGGGATAGAGGCCGTACAGCATAAGGCCGGGACGGATCATGTTGAAAATCGGGGTCCTGATTTTAAGCGAGCCCGCGCTGTTGGCCGCGTGGCGAAGCGCGAAGGTAATTCCCTTTTTCTCGAGCGCCTGCAGAACCAGCGTGAAGTCGCGCACCTGTCCTTCCGTGAAATTCTCGTCGCTTTCCGACGAGGGGAAGTGGGTGTAAACGCCTTCCATGATGATGCCGGGAAGGACGGCAATTTTTTCGATGGTTTTGACCGCGAGCCCAAAAGGAATTCCGAGACGGCCCATGCCGGTATCGATCTTAACGTGAATGACCGTTCTGCGCTTGTGCGCGAGCGAAGCCTCGGAAATGGCGGAAGCTTCTTCAAAGCTGGAGACGCTGAGTGTGACGCCGTCGGTCAGGACTGCCGGAATTTCTTCCGGAAAAAGGCGGCCGAGAAGAAAAACAGGCGTCGGGATTTTATTTTCTTTGAGGACCATGACTTCGCGGATGGAAGAAACGCCCAGGTAATGAACATGGGGCGCGAGGGCGCGGGCGCTTTCAAGCAGGCCGTGGCCGTAGCCGTTGGCTTTGACGATCGCCATGACGCGCGTCTGGCTGCTCTGAAAAGAGCGGATGACCTGGAGGTTATTCACCATCCGGTCGAGCCGCACTTCAGCCCAGGCGCCTGAGGCAATCCCGGATTTCAGGTTAAGCGTTGGAAGCGGCATGATTTCTTCTTTCTTCGGCCTCAGAAAGCCGGAAGTAAAGCGGTATCTCGTCTTTGGGGCCGTTCAGTTTTTTTAGAAACTTTTTGATCCCCGCGGCGGGCAGTTTTTTTTCGAAACCTTCAATTAAAGGCAGCGCTGAGGGCGTCCAGTAGCGGGAAGGAAGCGCGCGGAATTTAACACCCCGTTCTTCCAGCGGCTTTTGAAATCTTTCCAGGATATCGCCGGCGATCCAGACCCCTTCCGGCAAACCGTCCGCCCAGGACGCGAAATCCAGAACACGGGCTTCATTCAAAGCGGTCCAGCCGCCTTTTTTTCCCAGGTAAGTGCGCGAAAAAATTTTCTCTTTGCGCGCGTCCAGTGTCACCGAGAGGACCGCGCCTTCCCGCACCGGAACGCGCGCGGCGATGAGGTCGAGACTGGTGGCGCCGTAACAGGGCTTCTTTTGAATGACGCGCAGCGCCTTAAGCGTTGCAAAACCGATCCTGAGACCCGTAAACGAGCCGGGACCGCGTCCAATCAGAAATACATCCACGTCCTTGCAGGTAAGCCGCTCTTTGCGAAGCATGCGGTCCATCAGGGGCAGAAGGTTTTCGGCGTGCCGAAGAAAGCCTTTCAGGCGTTTCTCAACGGTCTTTCCTGCCCCTTTTTTTAACGCGACACTCAGAATGGAGCTGGAGGTTTCAAGGGCCAGCAGGTTCAGGGACTTTTTCTTCACGCGGGAAACTCTATGATCTTTCTGAAGGACTCCGGAAAAGCGGTTCCGGGTGGGGTATGATTTCCTTTTTCGAGCGGTTTGTAAAGGGGGAAATTCGCAAAATGCCTACTTCTCAGGCAGACTTTGGTGCTGGCGGGTGTTTTTCCCCCCGGGGGAAGAAAGCTGATGAAGAAACGCCGAAGACCGGCCGATAAAAGCTTCGGACCTGTTTTATAAGGAAAGGATCAGTCCTCATGAACTATCGTAAAAATGATGAACGGATTTTTGGGGTTTTTGGCACGCTTTCGAATGTTGTGGTCTTTGTGTCTTTTCTCATGGTCCTTATTTACCATTTTTACGAAGGTAAGTCCCAATACCGTGATCTGGCCATCTGGGGGCTGGTGCTGTCTGTCTTCTTTAAATACCAGATCCTTCTTTTGAAGATTTACATCATGGAGATCCGCATCTCCAACCTGATGAACGTGGGGCGCCGCCCGGGCAAGCTCGCGATGGGGATGGGCAATGTGGCCATTCTTATTTATTCGATCGTGTTCTGGCTGGCTGTATTAGGTTGCGGGCTCGCGTTTCTGCCGTCTGGATGGCAGCCCGATTTTGATATCTTTATGAAGCAGCTGTAGGCTTCGAAGGCTGAATTTTTCTTGCCGCTTCGTCCAGAAGATGGCAGACGCTTTCTTTCGAGTGTTCTCCTCCAAAAATTTCCTGCCATACTTCCGTGGACTCCATGGAAAGATAAAGCGTCACGTCCGGCGCGTGCCCGCGGATCATGCTTTTCATGAACTCATACATCTCGATTCTGCGCGGTTTAAAATAGCGCATCTTTCCATCCATTCCCCGCACCCATTCCCCCGCGGGAAGAGGGGATTTCGGGAAACGCGTTTCCATAATCGGTTTTAGTTCCGGCATGAAGCGCAGACACCCAAGGCTGATCCACGCGATCTTCTCCTGCGGAACTGCCGCAAAAAGTTTCGCGATGATTTCCTCGTATTCATTCTCGCAGCCTGCCCGGTCAATCAACGGATCAAAATGAAACCCGACACGGTGATCCGTTTCACGGGCAATGCGCGTCGCCGCGGCGAGCCGCTCATGGAGTGAAGCCGTTTTGTGCTCTTCCTGCTTCTGCACGCTCTCCATGTTCAGGGACCAGGAAATGATGACTTTCCCCCCGCTGGAAAGGGAAAGCAGGCGCTCGATGTTGTTACTTTTGGTTTTCAGTTCGAGAACCGCGTTTTGCTGCGCGGCGAAAAAGGGGACGAGAACTTCGGTGAATCCCGTGATGTGATCGAGCGAGAGCGAGTCCGTGAGCTGGCCCGTGCCGATTCTGAAAAATCGCTGCGGCTCCGTGTTCAGAATGCCCTGCAGGTTCTCGAGCATTTCAGGAGTGTTTACAAAAACAGTCAGAAAGGGGCTGGTCAGATAAGCCTGCAGAATGCAGTAGCTGCATTCCAGGTCGCAGCCTTCCGCGACGTGCAGCGTGTGATAATCCGAGGTCAGGTACTGCTCCGCCTCGGAAAAAGGGCGGAAAGAACGGCCCTCATCGACGGTGAGAAAAAGCGTCCGCTTGCCCGCTCCGATGGGATCGCGCTTGAGTTTTACTTCGTCCATTCGCGGACGAATCTCCGGGGTCTCCTCGACCGGTACGCCGGGAAGCCGGTCAAGAATCTTTTGCGTGAGCGGCCAGTCTTTCGCGCGGGGATCCAACAGAATGCGTTCCGGCTGATAGAGTTTCATGAGGAAAATCCGGGCAGTTTGCTTTTCAGCGGCTCAAGCGCGGCGCGGAGCTTTTCTGTTTCTTCACTGGATTCGCGTTTATCGGCACCGCCGAAATAGACCGCGGATTTTGCCGCGAGTTCGGCCAGAGTGCTTTGGGTTTGATTCTCGTTCAGGATGCCGGACTCAAGCGTTTTGATCAAGGCCCGGATGCGGAAACGGTCCATCGCGGGAAACTCCCGGGAACGCTGGTCCGCGTGGCCGCCGTATTTCAGGATAAACGGTTTGGAGAGAAGGCCGACCGGATAACGCGGCGCGATGCGCAGCCAGAGTTCGTAATCTTCGCAGGCCGGATAGGATTCATCGAAATTTCCAACGTCCTCAAAAAGCTTTCTTTCAATCATCACCGCGGAAGGACTAATCAGGCAAAGGGGCAGACACTTCTCGTAAATCCAGCCGCCGTGCTTCTGATGCTTTTTCATGGGGTTAACGCGTTTGCCGTTTCGTATCCAGATTTCTTCGGTCTGCATGATTCTGTAATCGGGGTTGGCCTTAAAAAAATCGAGCTGGGCCTTGAGCTTGCCGGGCCGCCACTCGTCATCGGAATCCAGAAAGGCGATCCATTTTCCGCGGGCTCTTTCGATGGCCCGGTTGCGCGCGGCGGCCGGACCCCGGTTTTCCTGACGGATCACGGTGATAGAAGGGAATTCCTGTCCCAGCCAGTCCGAGACACCGTCCGTGGAACCGTCATCGACGATCAGGAGTTCAAGGGGGGCGGGTTTCTGATCCAGCACTGAGCGTATCGCTCTCGGCAGGACTTCGCGGCGGTTATAAACAGGGATAATGACGCTGATCGTTTCCATGGCGGGGGCTAATATAACACAGGGCGTGAAAGCTCGTCCCGGGGGTTTTCGCGCGTTGACAGTGCCCGGCGGGCTTCCTATACTACTTAATCGCTCTCAACGTATTTATCCCGGGGACTTTATGAAAAAATTTACCCAGCTTTCCCTCGAAGATTACCTGCACGAACTCTCAAGCGATAAACCGGTGCCCGGCGGCGGCAGTGTTTCCGCATATGTCGCGGCGCTCGCCATGGGGCTTTCCCAGATGGTGATCCGCATTTCTCTGAACCGTAAAAAGAAAACGGGCCTTGGTCTTGATGAAGAGGCGCGCGAAGTCGAACGGCGCGAGACCCTTGAGAAAATTTTGAACTCCCTGGAAAAAACAAAGCGCGACGCGTTTCAGATTGTGAACCTTGATCCCGAAGTTTATGAACAGGTCAACAAAGCTTGGGGCGGCGACGCGGTGCAGATGGAAGACGCGCTTCAGAATTCTTTCCGCCTTCAGGCCGACCTTGCTTTTCTGATTGTGATGGCCCGGGAATGGAACGTGATTCTTCTTGAGCGCGTGACGGGTTCGATTAAAAACGATTTGTCGGTCAGCGAAGGGATGCTGGACGGCGCGTTTCACGGCGCGTATCACACCGCGATGATTAACGTGAAGTACATGAAGGACGCGGCCAAGAAAGAAAAAGCTGAACGCACACTTGAAGAACTCAAACACCGCTTCGAACAGGGGAAGGTCCATGCCAGTGAGCCAAGCAAAGCTTCTTGAAGGCAAGTCCCTGACAGCTCCGCTGCAGGAAGAGATCCGTAAGTTCGCGGAGGATTGCCGCGCGCGCGGCGCTGAAGTGCCCGGTCTGCTTGTGCTGCAGGCCAACCAGGATCCGTCGTCTTCCTGGTACATCGGTCAGCAGGAAAAACTCGCGGCCAAGCTCGGTCTGGTTTTTGAAAAAATCGGTCCTGATGTGATTCGAAGCCAGGATGATCTGCTTAAGCAGCTCGAATACTATGGAACGAACTCCAAAAGCTCAAAGTTTCACGGCATCTTTGTCGCGATGCCTTTGCCTGCGGGGTTTAACGCGGACCGTGTGATGCTGGCCCTTGATCTCAAGAAAGACGTCGAGGGAGTTCATCCCGCCAGTCTCGGATTGATCGTTCTGCGCAAGGCGAATCTGATTCCGCCGACGGCTTACGCGGCCTATTCCCTGATCAAGGCTTCGGGCGTTGCGCTGCGCGGAAAGAAAGCCGCGATTGTCGGGCAGAGCGCGATTGTCGGCCGCCCGCTTCAGCTTCTTCTCGGCGATGAGCGTGTCACCACGACAGTCTGCAACAGCGGGACTTCGGCTGAGGATCTGGAAAAAATTGTCTCGGAAAGCGATATCGTCATCGGCTGCTGCGGCCAGCCCCGCCTCATCAAGGGCGCCTGGATCAAGCCGGGCGCGGTGGTGATTGATGTGGGAACCACGGAAGTGGAAGGCAAACTTGTCGGCGATGTGGAATTTGAAAGCGCGAGTGAACGCGCCGCGTTTATCACGCCGGTGCCGGGCGGCGTCGGTCCTCTGACCGTGACGATGCTGATGAGAAATCTGATTCAGGCCTATAAATGGCAGAAGGGGTTGTGACCCTCCGGTCACCTGACGCATGCGCCTGACCATTAAAGATATCCGCGGCAAAAAAAAGTCCCGCGAAAAAATAACAGTGCTCACCTGTTATGACTACCTCTTTGCCCGCCTCCTTGACGACGCCGGTCTGGATATTCTTTTAGTCGGCGATTCTCTCGGTATGGTGTTTCTTGGCTATGAGAGCACGGTGCCTGTCACGATGCGCGACATGCTTCATCACACGCGCGCGGTCTGCCGCGGCGTGAAGAAATCGCTTGTGACGGCGGATATGCCGTTTGGATCTTATGACAGCCCGGCGCAGGCCGTCCGCAACGCGAAGCGTTTTTTAAAAGAAGCGGGCGCGGACGCGGTAAAGCTTGAAGGCGGCGGGAGAATTAAAAAACAGATCGAGGCCCTTGTCTCCGCCGGAATTCCTGTGATGGGACATCTGGGACTCACGCCGCAGAGCGCGAGCCAGCTTGGAGGCTACCGCGTTCAGGGCCGCGAAAGCCGTGAGGCCGCGGCGATTCTCAAAGACGCCGTTCTTCTCGACAGGCTTGGTGTTTTTTCGATGGTGCTGGAGTGTGTGCCGGCCGCGCTGGCCGCGAAAATTACAAAGGCCGTGAAGTGCCCGACGATCGGGATCGGCGCGGGAGCCAAAACGGACGGGCAGGTGCTGGTCACGCACGATATGCTCGGCTTTGAAGGCAAGGTCAGCCCAAAATTTGTGCGTCATTACGCCAGGCTCGGCCAAGAGGTCCGTAAAGCCGCCGAACGTTACAGGGACGATGTGAAGCAGGAAAAATTTCCTTCCGCGGGAGAAAGTTACTGATGCGTATTCTTGTGGCTGACAAGGACCGGGAGGTGTTGTCGCTCGTGAGCACCCGGCTTGAAGCGCGGGGCTATGAAGTTGTGGAAGTCACCGATAAAGAAGATGTTCTTCGGTACCTCGACACCGAACCTGTGGACCTCATCCTTCTTTCCACGGAAGTGGACCGTTACGGCGGGACGTATCTGATTGAACATATCCGCCACCGCCCGCATCTGACAACGGTGCCTGTGATCATGATGACGGAGAAAGACCATCTCGCAGAACTGATGGTCGGCCAGGATTGCGGCTTCGATGATTTTCTGATCAAGCCCTTTGACGCGTTTACGCTGCAGCTTCGCGTCGCGATCAATATCCGCCGCGCGCGTGACCGCGTGGACGCCAACGCGCTCACCCATCTGCCCGGCAATCACGCGATCGGCCGCTATGTGCAGCGCAAGATCGAAAAGGGTGAAAAGTTTTCCGTGCTGTATCTGGACATCAATCATTTCAAGGCTTTTAACGATGTGTATGGTTTCCAGAAAGGCGACGATGTGATTCGTCACACGGCCCGTATTCTGGTCGCGACGGCGCGCACCACAGTCAAAGAGGGTGAATACCTGATTGGCCATATCGGCGGCGATGATTTTGTCGCGGTCATGCATCCGGATTATGAGGAGACGTTCGCTCGCGCTTTTCTCGACGAGTTTGACCGCATCATCAGCACTTACTATCACGAAGACGACCAGAAGCGCGGCTACGTGCGCGTGACCAACCGCCGGGGCAAACGCGAGAACATCGCGCTGATGTCCTGCTCGGTCGCGGCCTGTAATAACCTCTACCGGACTTATATCAGCCTCGCGGAAATCGCGCAGGACGCGGCGCAGGTGAAATCGTTTTTGAAATCCCAGCCCGGAAGCCACTATCTGCGTGACCGCCGCTCGGAGCCGATCCGTCATCTGGAACAGGCGGTTTCGATTCTCGCTCCCGAAATGGAAAAGGCCAAAGCCAAAAAGGACACGTCGGAACCGCTGGGACAGACCTTGATCGCCGAAGGGCTTATCACGGAGGATCAGCTGACCCTCGCCCTGAAGAAACAATTTGAGACCGGAAAAAAACTCGGACAGATCCTTGTGAATATGAAAGCCCTGAAAAGCGAAGACCTGGGCGCCGCGCTCGCGAAGAAGTGGTCGGTGGAATATCACAATCTGAATCTGAAAGAGCCTCCGCGTGATGTCCTGAGGCTTTTCACGCTGGATTTCATGAAGAGCCGCCGCGTGGTTCCCGTGGAAGCCTCCGCAGATACGGTCAAGGTGGCGATGTGCGACCCTCAGAACGCGGCACTTGTAGAAGATGTCGCGAAAATGTCCGGATTTAAAATCGAGCCCTGCTTCGGGCTTGAAAGTGAAATAGACGAATACCTCGAGAAATGCTCTCCCGAATTGCTTCAGGAGGAAAAGGCCGGCTGAGCACCGCCGGGAAAACGGAATTCGGGTCCGGGTTCCAGCCGCCCTGACGAAAGGCCTCTAAAACCATGAAAATATTTTCTTTTCTTTTTCTGTTCGCGTCTTTTTTGCTTTATCTGGCCGCCTTCGCTGCGCATATCATTTCCCTGAAAAATACGCAGGCTGACGCTCACCGGAGAGCGGCCAAGCTCATGGCCGCGGCGTTCCGCGTCGCGACGCTTTATTTTATTTCTGAAGCGCTGCGTATGGAATCGTTTCTGCCTGTGTTTCATCTGGCGCAGGCGCTCGCTTTTTTTGCCTGGTCTATCGCGTTTGTTTACCTGTTTCTTCTGGCGCGCATCCAGAGGGATTCTTTCGGACTTGTTTTAACTCCGCTGCTAGCGATTCTTACCGGTTCCGCGACTCTTGCTTTTCAAATCAAGGCTTCGGCTTCGGCGCCTTACCCGGACAGTTTCTTTATTATTCATATCATCAGTGCGTTTTTCGCGTACGCGTGTTTCACGATTGCTTTTGCGGCGGGCGTTCTTTACCTGATTCAGCAGCATGAGCTTAAAACCCGGCGGGCGGGAACTTTCTATCATCGTCTGCCTGCTCTGGAACCGCTTGAAAAGCTTATTTTTCAGCCGATGGCGATGGGGGTCGTGCTTCTTTCGGCGGCCGTCATCGTGGGTTTTTTCTGGTCGCACGCGCAGTTCGGAGAGTACTGGCTTACGGATCCTAAAACGGTTTCAACGCTTTTGATCATCTTCGCGTACGGATTGATTCTTTACCTTCGTTACGGCCTGGCTGTGCGCGGCAAACGCGTGATCGTGTTCGGGCTGATTGCTTTTGGGCTGATGATTTTCATGTTTGTCGGGCTCCGCTTTGTAAGCGGCAGCCACAATTTTCTTCAGTAACGGATCAGGACGATGCCTTTTTTTTCCTACGGAATTCATCACAAAAATACGCCGGTTGAAGTGCGGGAGAAGCTCGCGCTGAACGCGGACGCGCTGAAACGGGCGCTTGTTCTTGCCCGGGAAAACCCCGGAATCGAAGAGTTGGTAATCCTTTCGACGTGCAACCGCGTGGAGTTCTACGGTGTCACGGATGCGGCCGAAATGCCGGAGCGTGAACTCAAAAAAATTATAAACGATGTTCTCGGCCGCTCCGGTGATGAGTGTTTTCGAGCGGCGGAAAGCCGCCGCGGCAAGGACGCCGTGCGGCATATTTTCCGCGTCGCGGCGGGGCTCGAGTCGCTTGTTGTAGGAGAAAATGAAATTCTCGGCCAGCTTCGGGAAGCGTTCCGCTCGGCCGCGGAGGCGGGAACCGCTCATTCTCTTCTGTACCGGCTGATGGAAAAGGCGCTGAAGATCGGCAAAGACGTCCGTTCCCAGACCCGCATTAACGAAGGCGCCGTCAGCATTCCTTCTGTCGCCGTTGAACTCGCGGAAAAAATTTTCGGCCGGCTCAGGAATGAAAAAGTCATGGTTCTCGGAACCGGAGAGATGGGGACCCAGACTTTGCGCAGCCTCAAAAGTTCGGGCGCTCAGATCCGTTATGTGGTCAGCCGCGACCCGGCGGCCGGAAAACCTGTGGCGGTTGAGTTTGGCGCGTCATGGCTTTCGATGAATGAGTGGGAAGATAAAATGGGGCAGGTGGATATTCTGATCACGTCCACCGCGTCTCCGGAACCCGTTGTGTCGCGTGCCCAGGTGGAACGCGTCATGAAAGAGCGCCGGCAGCGGCCGCTTTTCTTTATCGATATCGCGGTGCCCCGGGATGTCGATCCCGGAGTGCAGGAACTCGATGATGTTTACCTTTACAACATTGATGATTTGAAAGGCGTGGCTCAGTCCAACCTTTCTCTTCGAGGCTCCGAAGTCGCCGCGGCCGAGACGATGACGGAAGAAGCCGTGACCGCTTTCGCCGGCTGGATGGAACAGTTGTCCGCGAGGCCGACCCTTTCGCGTTTCGAAAATTTTGTCGGAAATATTCTCGACAGTGAACTGGAAGATCTTTTCCGTCAGGCAGGCGTAAACGATCAGGACCGCGACCGCCTCAAGCAGCGCATCCGCTCCCAGATCCTTCATTACCCGCACGAGAAAATCAAGGAAGCTTCCCGCAACGGCGGCGTGCGCCGCTACCTTGAAGCTTTGCACTCGCTGTTCAGCCTTGAGAAGATCAAGGACCCCCGGGATTCTTCCGGCGGAGAAAACAAGGCATGAGCCGCGTCCGGATCGGAACGAGAGGAAGCCGTCTGGCGCTTTATCAGGCGGAACTCGTCCAGGGCCTTCTCGACCGGCACTTCCCTGAAAACCCCTCTGAGATTGTGGTCATCAAAACCGCCGGCGACGCCGGGCGCAGCCGCGAGATTGACCCGTTTGAAACCAAGCGCGTTTTCACGCAGGAAATCGAGCAGGCCCTTTTGCGCGGCGAAGTGGATATCGCGGTGCACAGCGCAAAGGACCTTGCCGTCACTTTGCCCCGGGGACTTCAGCTCGGCGCGGTGCTCGCGCGCGAGGATGCCCGCGACTGCCTTCTCACGCGCGATGGAAAGAAACTCGCGGATCTCGCGCCTGGCGCGAAGGTCGGCACGAGCGCGCTGCGCCGGAAAGTGCAGCTGAAGCGGCTTCGTCCGGATCTCAAGATCGAAGAGCTTCGAGGAAATGTGGACACACGTGTCGGCAAGCTTATGAACGGAGATTACGACGCCATTGTTCTTGCGCTGGCGGGGCTGAAGCGCGTCGGAATGACAGCGCAGGTTTCCGAGATTTTTGAACCCGAACATTTCTTCCCCGCGCCCGGCCAGGGCGCCATCGTTGTGGAGTGCCGCAGCGGAGATAACTGGCTGATGCCTTACCTGAATCTTCTTCATGACCCTGAAAGCGGACGCCGCCTGATGTGCGAACGCGCTTTTCTTCGCACGCTTCAGGGGGGCTGTCAGCTTCCCTGCGGAATCTGGACGCGTGAAGACGGCCCGTCGCTTTTTGCCGCTGGCGCGCTTTTTGCCGTTGAAGAAGCGGATGCGGCCGGAGGGGATCTTGAAGGGTCGTCGGACGACCCTGAGGCCTGCGGAAAGAAACTGGCCGAAGCCATTCTGGAAAGCGGCGGCCGCCGGATTCTGGAACTGATCCGCAAAACTGGATTCGGGACGCAGCCCTCATGAAGAAAAAAACAGCCGGAAAAGTTTATCTGACGGGGGCGGGCCCCGGTGATCCTGGACTGCTGACGCTTCGCGCGCGCGCGCTTCTGGAATCCGCGGATGTTGTGATTCACGATTGGCTTGTCAGCGAAGGAGTGCTTCGTTACGCGGCGCAGGCTCTTAAAATCGATATGGGAAAGCATCCGCTGAAACGGGGACGCAAGCGCGGCGCCCTGCAGGACGCGATTAACCGCGAGCTTGTCCGCCAGGCTCGAGCGGGAAAAAAAGTGGTGAGGCTCAAAGGCGGAGACCCTCTTGTGTTCGGCCGAGGGTCGGAAGAGGCTCTTTATCTCAAAAAAAACGGCATTCCGTTTGAGTTCGTGCCCGGCGTCAGCGCGGGGTACGCGGTCCCTGAGTACGCGGGCATTCCCGTGACAGACCGCAAGTTCGCGTCCCAGGTTACGTTTGTGACTGGCCACGAAGACCCGATCAAGACGGAATCGTCCGTGGACTGGAAAAAACTCGCGGCGCTCAAAGGCACGATTGTTTCATTTATGGGGGTGCGCAGTCTGGAGCGGATTACCCGGCTGCTGGCGGTTTGCGGGCGGGATGAGAAAACACCCGTATCAGTGATTGAATGGGGGACACTGCCCCATCAGCGTGTTGTGGAAGGAACGCTGGCAACGATTGCGCGCGAGGCGGAGCGGAAAAAAATAGGTTCGCCGGCGCTGGTTGTGATCGGAGATGTCAACCGCATGAGGCGGGAACTGATGTGGTTTGAGAAAAAGCCGCTGGCCGGTAAAAAGGTTTTGGTCACGCGCGCTCGCGAGCAGGCAAGCCGTTTACGTGTTCTTCTCGAGGAGCAGGGCGCGGCCGTCGCGGAGTTCCCCGCGATCCGGATTCTTCCGCCTGCCGGATGGAAAACGTTCGATCAGGAAATTCCTCGGCTGGGTTCGTATGACTGGATTGTTTTTACCAGTGTGAACGGCGTCCAGTCCGTGTTTGAACGCCTGTCGTTTAAAAAAAGGGACGCCCGTGTTTTTGCGGGCGCGAAAATCGCGGTAATCGGCGAGGCGACAGGACGCGCGCTTGAAGAGCATGGGCTCAAGCCGGATATGATGCCGCCCGCGTATCACTCAAAATCGCTTTTTGAGAAATTCAAAAAACAGGAAACGCTGCGCGGAAAAAAGATTCTGCTTCTGCGCACCGACATTGCTCCTGAGCTTTTGAGCCAATCCCTTAAAAAAGAGCAGGCCCAGGTTCGGGAAATTACGGTTTACCGCACGCGTCCGGATCTTGCGGCCGCGAAAAAACTCCGTGAGTGGCTGAAATCAAACACGCCGGATTTCGTCACGTTCACGAGCGGTTCGACCGTGCGTTATTTTTTTGAAGCCCTTGGAAAAGAGAAACTTAAAGCGGGCATCAGACTTCTTTCCATCGGCCCGATGACAACGGAAGTGCTCCGCTCTTACGGCGTTCGTCCCTATCGGGAGGCCCGTACCCACACCCTCGAAGGGCTTGTCGAAAGTCTTCTCGCCTGATCCTGCGAGCTTTTTTTGTTAAAATCGAACGCATCTCATTTTGTGACAATAGTTTGTGTTTGTTCCGCAGGTTTGTATTAAACAGCGCCGAGTGTTACCCTTACAAATAAGAGCCGTAGACTGCCATTTTCAAGAGGGGTAGGCATGGTGCCGCAAGGCGAACGGAAGCTGAGACTGCTTGTCGTCGAGAGTGACGCGAATTATCTTTGCCTGCTCCGCCGCGTTCTTGAAGAAAATTCAAGATTCCCTTTTGTCATCGACGAAGCCGCCCACGCCGAAGAAGCGCTCTCCAAAATGCGCAGCCAGTCTTACCACCTTCTTCTGCTTGAAGACCGCATGAACGAAAACCGTCAGCTGGATGTCCTTCGCCAGCTTCAGAACACGGCCGCGGGTTTTCCCATTGTCCTTATGACAGACGTCCGCGACGACGCACTTGCCCGCGAGGCCCTTTTCCACGGCGTCTCTGAACTGATCATCAAAAGTGAAAGCCAGTTTAACGATCTCGCGTCGCGCCTGGAGATGTCCTATCAGAATTTCTGCCGCGCGCATCCCGATCTTGTGACGAACGCCGAAAGACGGTTAGGGGGAAGTTCGGAGGGGATTCTGGAGACGCGCAGAATTTTAAATCCGGTGACGCCGGAAGTGGCGCTCTGCCGCGACAATCTGACAGGAATTTATAATCACACTTATCTGCATGACTGTCTGACCCGTGAGTTTGCCGCGGCTCAGCGCTATGGGCATCCGCTGTCATGTCTGTTTCTGGACCTTGATCATTTCAAGACGATCAATGAAGGACTGAGTTTTGAGAAAGGGGATCTGATTCTGAAAAAGTGCGCGAAGATCCTTCTGGATAACTGCCGCATGAGCGACGTGGTTGCCCGTTACGGAGGTGACAAGTTTGTGATCCTTCTGCCTCACGCGTCTTACGCGGGGACTCTTGAACTCGCCGACCGCATCCGCCAGATTTTTATGCAGCACACCTTTTTTCCGGAAACCGTTCAGGCCCACGCGACGATCAGCATCGGAGCCTCTTCCTTCCCCGAAGATGACGTTCGCCAGCGCTTTGACCTCATTGCTTTTGCCGAGAAAGCCGCGATGCGCTCCAAACTCGGCGGACGCAACAGGATCACGCGCTACAAGGATGTGATTTCTGTTTACGCGGATGATTTTCCCGCGCTTAAAATGTCGGAAGACAAGATCATTGGTTTTCAGCGGCGGCTTTCGGAAATTTCCGAAATGGCGAGGCGTTCTTATCTTGACGCGTCCAGAACCCTGATTCAGGCGCTAGAAGTGAAGGATAAACACACGGCCGGTCATTCGGTCGTGGTTTCGCGTGACGCCAAAGAAATCGCCGAGACGATGGGTATGTCGCCCGAGGACGCGGAAATCGTTCAGCACGCGGCGCTTCTGCACGACATTGGAAAGCTCAGCATTCCCGATGAACTGCTGCAGAAGAAAACCAAACTGACGTTTCCTGAATATGAAGCCATCAAACAGCACGCGTACTTCGGCTATAAGATTTTGAAGCCGATCAAGTTTCTTCACGAGGAAGCCATTCTGGTGCTTCACCACCATGAGTGGTTTAACGGGGAAGGCTACCCGAGCAAACTCAAGGGATCTGACATTCCGCTTGGCGCGAGAATTATCGCGGTGGCGGATACTTTTGATACTCTTCGAGCCTCGGGCGTGCGGTACAAGAAAACCATTTCAGCCCAGGATGCGGTGAGAGAGCTGGTCCGCTGCTGCGGAACGCAGTTCGATCCTGTTGTTGTCAAAGCCTTTGCCGAAATTCTCAAAAAGCGGGGCGAGATCTCAGAAGAGGATTATCCCCGTGAGGCGCTGGAAAAACTCGTCAAAGAATCCCTGACACCGCCTTCTTCCGTGCAGGCCCCTCCGGCCTGAACCTGCTGAACATTCTGCTTGAGATAAGAGCCTCTCCCGGAGATAATACACGTCCTGATCCTGCGGGCGTTCCCGAAGGCTTTTCCAGAAATCTCCGCCGCGCTGTCTGTTTTCCGCGAGCATAAAAAACCGGTCCTTTTAGCATCTATGGATATTGAAGCTTTTCCGGAAATCGAGAATTTCCAGAAGCTCCCACGCCAGGTTATTGTGAAAGCCGGCAGCACGAGCTTTGACGCTGAGAAAGGCGCCGCGCTGCGCGGGATCGTCATCAACAACAGCGGTAACCCCATTAAGGAAGTCCGGGTTCACGTTGTGATCCTGAGCGAGAACGGTCTTCCTGTCGTCAGCACCAGCCAGAGCGCCGATCCCGAAATCCTTCCGCAGGGCGCCATTGCCAATTTCCGTTTTGAATTCAAGGAACACCGCAAAGCCATTGCCGACTATCACCTTTACACCCAATGGAGATTCGATGACTAAGCCATCCCCCTCGATCGAAGTCCTTCTTGAAGAAGAACGCCGTTTTCCTCCGCCCGCGTCGTTTCAGAAAACCGCCTGGGTCAAAGATGAATCTGTTTACGAAAAGGCCGCGCGTGACCCGGAAGCTTACTGGGCGGATTGGGCGCGTGAACTTCACTGGACCAAACCCTGGAAAAAAATTCTCGACTGGAAACCGCCTCACGCGAAGTGGTTTGTGGACGGCAAAATCAATGCCGCGGTCAACTGTGTGGACCGCCATGTGTTTGCTTCGGACGGACAGTCGAAGCGTAACAAGGCCGCGATTATCTGGGAAGGCGAGCCGGGCGATACGCGTACGCTGACCTACTGGGATCTTTACCGCGAAGTGAACCGCTTCTCGGGTGTGCTCAAAAAGATGGGCGTCAAGAAAGGCGACCGCGTCGCGATTTATCTGCCGCTGATTCCCGAGCTTGTCATCGCGTGTCTGGCCTGCGCCCGCATCGGCGCGGTGCACAGCGTGGTGTTCGGAGGCTTCAGCGCCGAGGCTTTGCGCGACCGCATCAATGACGCGAAAGCGAAACTTCTGATTACCGCGGATTACGGCTGGCGGCGCGGCAACGCGGTGCCTTTGAAAAAAGCCGCGGATGAAGCGCTCAAGGACACCCCCTCGATTCAGAATGTCATTCTCGTTCAGCGCGGCACGAGCGCGAGCAACGCGCCCATCCAGATTCATGTGGAAGAGGGCCGTGATCACTGGTGGCACCGCCTGATGCAGGACGCGCCCGCGAACACCGAGCCCGAGGAAATGGATGCCGAGGACATGCTGTTTATTCTTTACACTTCCGGCACCACAGGCAAGCCGAAGGGCATTGTGCATACGACAGGCGGTTACATGACCGGTGTCTACGCGACGACCAAATGGGTCTTTGATATGAAGGAGCACGATGTTTACTGGTGCACGGCGGATATTGGCTGGATCACGGGACACAGTTACGTGATTTATGGACCGCTTTCCAACGGCGCCACTGTCTTTATGTATGAAGGCGCGCCGGACTGGCCTGAAAAAGACCGCTTCTGGAAACTGATTGAAAAATACGGCGTTACGATTTTCTACACGGCGCCCACCGCGATCCGCGCGTTCATGAAGTGGGGAACGGATTGGGTCAAGAAAGCCGACCTCTCAAGTCTTCGCCTTCTGGGCAGTGTGGGTGAGCCGATCAACCCGGAAGCCTGGATGTGGTATCACGAACATATCGGCAAAGGAAAATGTCCCGTGGTGGATACGTGGTGGCAGACCGAGACCGGCTCCATCATGATCGCGCCTCTGCCTGGCGTGACAACGGCGAAGCCCGGTTCCGCGACGCGCGCGTTTCCCGGTATTTCAGCCGAAGCTCTGGACGAAGCCGGTAAGGTTGTTGAAGCGGGCGGCGGTTACGCGGCGATCACCAAGCCCTGGCCGTCGATGCTGCGCACCTTGTACGGAGATGATGACCGCTACGTGAAAACCTACTGGAAAAAATGGGGCAAGGACGTTTATTTTCCGGGTGACGGTGTGCGCAGGGATGCTG